>CDZQ01009625.1_pt1 | contig 58343 bp, 61 predicted proteins | sample 554831 | NCBI WGS metagenome assembly CDZQ01 (sample SAMEA3182112, study PRJEB8094) | gut metagenome | biome: human; feature: gut; material: Stool; isolation source: human stools | place: Canada | collected 2013-05-06 | reverse complement strand
GACCTACTGGTTCGTAGCCAGTCACTCTATCCAACTGAGCTACAGCCGCATACCGCAAAGAGGATTTCCTCTTGACAGCTTGGTTATTATAGCACAGTCAGATTTAAAATGCAACCATTTTATTCAAATTTTTTGACTAATTTCTTTTTTTCTTTACACTCATAATTTTTTCTTCCAAATTACCTTGGCCTTCGGAATTATTTTTAAAATAAAGCGGCCCCACGGCGTTTGCCGTGGGGCCGCCCTGCTTATCAAACAGAGGATCAGCCACCGAATACCTTGATCATAAAGCCAGCAGCGCAAGCGGAGCCGATAACACCGGCCACGTTGGGGCCCATAGCGTGCATGAGCAGGAAGTTCGTGGGATTCTCCTTCTGGCCGACGACCTGGGAAACACGGGCGGCCATAGGCACCGCAGATACACCAGCGGAGCCAATCAAGGGGTTGACTTTACCGCCAGTCAGGACATACATCAAGTCTCCCAGCAACAGACCGCCAGCGGTAGACAGCAGGAAGGCAGTCAAGCCCAGAGCAACGATACCCAGAGTCTGGGGAGTCAGGAACTGATCAGCAGTGGCTTTAAAGCCCACAGACAGTCCCAGAGGAATGGTCACGATGTTGATCAGAGCATTCTGAGCAGTATCGGACAGGCGCTCGGTGACGCCGCACTCACGGAACAAGTTACCCAGCATCAGCATACCGATCAGAGGAGCTGTATCGGGGATCAACAGCACCACGAAGATGGTTACAGCGATGGGGAAGATAATCTTCTCCGTCTTGGAAACCACACGAAGCTGGCTCATCTTGACCTGACGCATCTTCTTGGTGGTCATCAGCTTCATCAGCGGAGGCTGGATCAGAGGTATCAGAGCCATGTAGGAATAAGCCGCAATGGCAATCGCCGGCAGTAGATTCACAGACAGCTTCGATGCCGTCAGAATGGCCGTCGGGCCATCAGCACCGCCGATCACGCCGATAGCGGCCGCGTCAGCGGGAGTAAAGCTGATCAGGCCGTTGGTAATGGGACCCAGAGCCAAAGCCATCAGGAAGGCCGCAAAGATACCCAACTGGGCGGCGGCGCCCAGCATCAGAGATACGGGGTTGGCCAGCAGAGGGCCAAAATCCGTCATAGCGCCAATACCCATAAAGATAATGGATGGGTATATGGCGTATTGGACGCCCTGATAGAGCACCCACATAAAGCCCACCGTTCCGCTGTGGGTGGCGGCATCATAGACGGGCTCGTTGAACAGCCCGGTGACCGGCAGGTTAGCCAGCAGCATACCAAAGGCGATGGGAACCAGCAACAAAGGCTCGAAGCCCTTGCCAATGCCCATATATAGCAGGACACAGGCAATAAACAGCATGAGCGCGGTTTTCCAATCCAGAGCGGCAAAGCCAGAACCCTGCATGATCTTAGTCAAAACTTCCGTTACAAAATTCATACTTTACCCCTCCTTTCAACCGATGGTGACCAACAGGTCATCGGTATTGACAGCGGTACCCACCACAGCGGAAACGGACTTGACGGTGCCGTCCGCAGGGGCGGAAACTTCGATTTCCATCTTCATGGCCTCCAGAACCACCAGGACATCGCCTGCCTTTACGGACTGGCCTACGGAGCACTCTACCTTAAAGATGTTGCCGGGCATAGGGCTCTTGACCGCTGTCTCACCAGCCGCCACCGCAACGGGGGCGGCTGCGGTCGGAACCGCGGCCGGAGCAGGCGTAGCGGCGGGAGCAGGGGCGGCAGCCACAGGGGCAGCCGCGGCAGGAGCCGCAGGGGCGGCGGCAATATTGGTGATGCGGAAGGAGTTGGGCGCCATCCCGGACTCCTCAGCAACCGCAGCCATCATAACCGCAACCAGCTCACCCTCATCCACAGCCGGTGCGGCAGGCGCAGCCGCCGGGGCGGGCGCGGGGGCGGCTTTCTTTTGCGGAGCGGGAGCGGCAGACTTTCCCTCGATGGCGTTCACGATCTTGGAAATAACCATGATAACCAGCATCAGGATGGCCAGCATCAGGAATACCACAAGCAGACCACAAACGGCGACCATTAGCGCCTCCGGGACTGAAAGCGGTTCAAATGGATTCAGGATTGCGATATCTGCATTAGGCATAGATCATAGTCCTCCCTTAACCCAGAGTGACCAGCAGATCGTCCGTATTGACAGCGGTGCCTACCACAGCAGAAACAGCCTTGACCGTACCATCCACAGGTGCGGAAACCTCAATTTCCATCTTCATGGCCTCCAGAACCACCAGGACATCGCCTGCCTTCACGGACTGGCCCACAGAGCACTCCACCTTAAAAATGTTGCCAGGCATGGGGCTCTTGACTGCCGTCTCACCGGCGGCCACGGTGGCGGCAGGAGCCGCAGCGGGAGCAGGCGCTGGGGCGGGAGCGGGAGCGGCGGCAGGAGCAGCCACAGGGGCGGCCACGGGAGCGGCAGCCACAGGGGCGGCGGCAGGAGCAACGGCCGCGGGAGCGGCGGCGCCAGTTTTCTCCACGGTCACGCTGTAAACCTTGCCGTTCACTGTAACGTTGTAGTTCATAGCTTGTTTTCCCCTTTACAATTTATTAATCGGCCGCTTAAATACTGACACGGGTATTTCTACTCCAGTATTCACGGCTTATGGTTCTCTCCCGCCTGTTTTAGAGGCGGGAGAGAACTTAAAATCGTGGATATTATACCAGTTTTATCCGTCTTATGTCAAGGTCCGGGTAAATGAGATAAAAATATCTATATAGAAACTTTACAGCACGTCGGCAAATGCCTGGATCGCGGTGCTGGCCTGGCCAAAGTCCCGCATCTGCTGGTCCACACCCAGCTTGATGTGGGGGATGCCCGCCCCATCCAGAGCTTTCTTCAGGTAGGGATACTCCATCTCCTCGGGGTCGCAGAACTGCTGCATGAACAGGACCAGACCCTGAGCGCCGGAGTCCTTGACCAGCTTGACCACAAACTCGCCACGGCGGTTCTGGTTAGAGTGCTCATCGTACAGCAGCACGTCGTAGTCCTGATCAGCGAACTGCTGGGCCAGCGCCATCATGGGGTCGCCGGTCTCAGCAGCGTCCACCAGACAGGGACGGCTCTCATGGGCCACATCGTCGGCGACAATGGCGATCTTATTGTCGTCAAAGATTTGCAACAGCTTGGGGTTGTCGCAGATGATGCCGGAGGTGACCACCTTCTTACCCTTCCAGTTGCAGGCGGGCAGCTTGGACAGCTCCGCGTTCAGCCGCTCCAGCAGATCGGTGTGCTCATCCTTCAGCATGAACCAAGAGGAGCGAAAGACTGCGGAACGGTTGACAGCGGAGATTACATCAGGGTGCTGGCCGGCCAGCTTGGCAAACTCCCTGCGGGCGGCCCGGCTGCGGTTATACACCTTGATAGCATTCCGCAACGCCTCGTCCGTAATAGGAGCGCCGGAGATCTTCTCTAACTCGTTCTTCACATGAGTGTACTGGTCCACGCAGAACTGCAGACCGAAAGCGGGCTTGCGGTGCTGAGGGTGGGCCAGGAAAATGCAGGGCAGCTTGCCCTCCATAGCCACCCGGAAGTTCTGGCTCATGGGGCGCAGGGTGTCACAAATGGTGGGGGTAATCAGGCCGTCCAGGTCGTCCAGTGTGCCATCCAGCAGCATCTCCAGCGCCAACTGGGCGATGGTGCAGTAGAAGGTGGCACAATACTCCTTGGCCTGGGCGATGGTCTTGCTGTTGCTGCCCCAGATGCCCATGGGCACCATCCCAGCGGCATAGACCAGCTCCTCAGGGGCGTAATAGGGCAGGACGCCGATGACCTTCTTACCCTGCTCCTTATAGGCCTTGATCCGACGATAGGGGTGGTCGGAGGCCTCCTTAAACTGATTCAGCAGTACCTCGATGCTCATTTCTCAGCAGCCTCCTTCGCAGCTTTGTTAGCCTCCATGGCCTCTACCAGGCCCTGGACACGGGTCTCATACTGGGCCTCGTTGAAGTTACGGGGATCGGCCTGGTCGCCGTCAAAGCCGGCGCAGGGCACACCCAGATCCTTAGTAAAGCGGCGCTGCATCTCGGCCATGTAACCGGACCAGGGCTTGCAGGAACGGTTATAGTGGACCAGCACGCCGTCCACCTTGTTGTCCCGGCAGATGCCCTCACGCCAATCCACGCCCTGCTCGATACACACAGAGTTGGGGGCCTTGCAGTAGGCGCGGACCATCTCGTCCATGTTATTGTACACGAAGCCGAAAGCGGGGGCGTACACAACGGCGGTGACGTTGACACCATGCTCCTTCAAGGGCTTGAACAGGGAGGGCAGCTTGGGCCAGCAGGGGATGCCCTCGAACATGACGCGGTACTGCTCCGGGAAGGGCGTTGTAGACTTACCCTCCTTGATGGCCTCATCCAAATCGCGGGAGAGCTGCTCAAAAGCCTCGGCAGCCTCCACACGGCCGCGGGCGGTCACAACGTCGGCCATGTGGTTGAACAGGTCGAAGCCGGAGTAAGGAGCGGGCTTGTACTGCAGATAGTCGCACACCTTCAGCCAGGCCTTGGCGGTCCGATTGGCGTTGGCGCAGGCTTCGTCAAACTTCTTCTCGTCAAACTTTTTGCCGGTCAGCTTCTCCAGGTCGTGAATAGCGTTGTCAAACTGGCCGCGGATATAGGCCACATAGGTATCGTCTACTTCTACCGTATTGTTATAGGGGATATCGATCATGATCAGTGGGATATCGCACATACGGGCAATATTCTCATACCACTTGGTCATGCAGTTGCAGATGTTGTTGCAGCACAGCACAAAGTCGGGCTGAGGCATGCGCATCTGGCGGTAAGGCTTGATGGCCTCCCGGCGGAAGTTCTTATAGGCGATCTCCTTCTCGGTGGTTTCAGGCAGAGCCTCGATCTCATAGATGTCATCCAGCACGGTGTAAGGCTGCATGGTTTTGGGATCCTTCTTGGGCTTGCCAGTCTCAGGGTCGATGACCACCTTGCCGTTCTCGTCCTTCAGGGGCTTTCCGCTGTTGGGGTTGATGACAAACTCCAGCGTATCAGGGTCAAATTTGCGGCTGGCGCGCTTGCCGGCGGCATAGGCCAGGCTAATACGGGCGTAGCCGCAGATGTCGTTGTCAAAACCCAGGTCCTCGGCGGCCTGACACATGATCTCGCCGTCCCGGTTGGCGGCGATACCGGCGGCCTGGTTTTCAGGGTACATTACGTTCAGGTCAAAGGCGGCGGCCAGCTCACAGGGGAACTTGGAGCTGGACCAGCCCACCAGCTTGCCCTCTTTCTTGGCCACACGGGCGTCGGCGTAGACGTCCTCAACGACCTTACGCAGAGCCTTTACGCCAGGACTTACTTCTTTAGCCATTGTAAATTCCTCCTTACCGGAAAATCAATTTTGCAATCGGCCGCCGAGACAGCGGCCATACTGCGTTACTTCTCTTTGAATGCGCCAATTCCGGCAATCACCAGACCGATGACCGCTATCAAAACCGCAAACTCTCCCCTGCTCATCAGGTCTCCCACAATTGGGAGCCATATCTCCGACAGCAGTAAGACCAGCGCAAACAAAATCAGCGCGATTCCAAAGAAGATCTGTTTCATCCCTTCTGCTCCTTCAGATACTTCTGATAGGCAAACAGGGCGGCGCCCAGGGCGCCGTTATACTGGGTCAGAGGCGAGGTATGGATGGTGTGGCCCAGCTGCTCCTCCAGAGCACTGACGATGCCGATGTTCTGGGCCACGCCTCCGGTCATAACTACCTGGTCCCTAATGCCCACCCGGTGGGCCAAACCGGCCACCCGGTTGGCCACAGAGTGGTGGATGCCGTTGATGATATCCCGCTTATCCGTGTCCTGAGCCAGTTGGCTGATGACCTCACTCTCGGCGAAAACCGTGCAGGTGGAGCTGATGCCCACGTTTTTGGTGGACTGGGCGCCCAGAGTGCCCAAATCCTCCACCTTCACCTCCAGCACTCGGGCCATGACGTCCAAGAACCGGCCGGTGCCAGCGGCGCACTTGTCATTCATAACGAAGTTGGTCATCACGCCGTTCTCAATCTGGAGGACCTTTACATCCTGGCCGCCGATGTCGATAACCGTGCGGACCTCAGGGAAAAGGAAGGAGGCCCCTTTGGCGTGGCAGCTCAACTCGCTCATCTGTTGATCGGCAAACTCCTCCAGGGAGTTGCGGCCATAGCCGGTAGCCAGGATATAGCTCATCTCCTCCCGTGCCTTGCCCGCGTTCTCCAGCACCTGGGAGATAGCCCGCTGGGGCCCGCTGGTGCCGGCACCCACGGGAATCAGGGACTTGGCGACGATGTCTTTGCCATCGGCCAGCATAATGCATTTGGAAGCGGTGGAACCGATATCGATCCCAAGGGTATAGATACTCATACGGTCAATTTCTCCTTGTATTGCTTAGATCGGCCGGATCGCAGCGCGGCAGAAGGCCGCTTCCTCATCGATCCCATCCACACCCGCATCCGGGGACCTGCCGGCTGGGCAGCTCCCCGGCCGGATGATAGCGCAGGTGTCAGATCACCGGTGGCCCTCGTCGTAGTCCTTGATGGTCCGGGGCAGCAGCATCTGGTGGAAGGGGCAAATGCTCTCAGGATTCTGATAGCAGGAGTCGGTGAAGGCCACGATGTAGTTGCGCATCATGGGCAGGTCCACCACCTCGTCCACCAGACCGGCCTGGGCGCAGAACAGGGGCTTGGACTTGACGTCGTAGTCGTCGATCAAGGCGTTCATCTTGTCGATGGTGGGCTGCAGATCCTTGCCCGCCTTCTGGTCCTTGGCCAGACGGCCGGTGTACATGGCGTTGGCGGCGGTCTTGCCGTTCATGACGTTGATCTCGGTGGCGGCGGTGCCCAGGGAGAAGGCGTTGTTGTCGTTGCCCTGGGGCCCACCCAGGACATAGTGGGCGGCGGCGGTGCCGCGGCGCAGGGTAATCTCCATCATGGGCAGCTTGCTGCTCTGGATGGAGTAGATCAGGGACTGGCCCAGGCCCAGCAGCTCGGCCACCTCGGCGTCGTCACCCACGTCGATGCCGGTGGTATCCTGAATCCAGATCATAGGCAGGCGGTCACGGGCACACAGGGTGACAAACTCGTTCATCTTGATCAGCCCCTGGCGGTACAGCTTGCCGCCCGCGCCCATAGACTGGCCGTATTTGGCCACTTTATACTCAGGGTAGTTGGGGAACACGCCCTGCTGATTGGCCACCACGCCCACCAGCAGGCCGTCCACCTTGGCGATGCCGGTGATCATCTCGGGGCCGTAGCCCTTCTTGTACTCCATGAACTGGCTGCCGTCAAACAGGCGGCCGATGACAGAGTACATATCATAGGGACGGTTCTTGTTGTTCAGCACCAGGTCGTACAGCTCGATATCGGACATGGCGGGGGACTGGGGCGCGTCCACACGGAAGAACTCCAGGTCGAAGGTGGGCAGCATATCCACATACTTCTTGATACCGGCGATGACACCCTCCTGATCGGCGTACACCTCGCGGAAGAAGCCGGTCTGACCGTAGTGGATGGAGACGGATCCGGGAGGATCAGCACGCAGGCCCTTGGTGGCCTCGATCTGGGCCAGAGCGGCCTCCATATCCACATGGGGCTTGGGATTCATGCCGCCTACGATACCGGCGCCGCCTACGGCCATATTGGCCTTCTCATGGGCGATCAACACGGTGGGAGAGATGGAGTGGTAGCCGCCGCCGGCGGGGTTGGTGCCGTGAATGCCTACGATAACGGGAATACCCATCTGGTTCAGCTCAGAGTTGCGGTAGAAGGGGGTGCCGCCGCCCCGGCGGTTGGGGTACACCTTCTCCTGCTTGTCCAGCTCCACACCAGCGCACTCCAGCAGATAGATCAGAGGGATGCGCAGCCGCTTGGCAGTATCAGAGCCACGGAGCAGGTTATCCGCCTGACCGGGAACCCAGGTGCCGGCGTGCTTCTTGTTATCGGAAGCGATGATGCAGCACCACTTGCCGTTGACCCGGCCCAGGCCCTTTACGATGGAGGTAGAGCCGTTTTTGTTGTGCTCGGGGTTGTACAGGCTGTTCAGGGGGCACCAGGTGCCGGCATCCACCAGCAGCGCGACACGCTGCATAGCGGTGAGCTGTCCCTTGGCGTTCATGTCCTCGTCCGCCTTGCCGGCAGACAGGGCGTCTACAATATGGGCGTGGATGTCGTCCTCGATGGCCCTCAGCTCGGCCACGTTCTCGGCGTTGACCTTAACAGGCTTGCCCACCACAGGCATGTTCTGGAAATAGCGGGGCATGGAATAGTTACCCAATGTAATTTCCTCCTTTTATATCGTATCATCTCTGATGCGCGCCGTGCCACCCAGGCGACCATAAATTGTATTGGGTCGCCGACGCCCCCGATCAACACTTGTGTCGGCGGCAGTACGGGCAGGGGAACACGGTCCGAAAGAAAGCATTTCTTCCCATCAGCAACTTATTTTTTACTCCTTGGGAACCTTAATAAAGGCCTGACCGGGATCGATCTCCTCGCGGATGACCTTGATGATCTCGGGAGAGGGGCCCTCAAAGAGCTGGGCGCGGGACACATCCACCTCGAAGCCGGTGTTCTCCTGAACCATCTCAGGGGAGGAGAAGGGATAGTAGTAGGCCAGGTACATCCGCTTGGTCTCCTCATCGAACTTCATAATGCCCAGATCGGTGACCACCATCTGGGGGCCGCGGTTGCCAGGCAGGCCGGCGCGCTCGCGGCCGCCGGGGCCATCCATCCAGCCGCAGGAGGTAATGTAGTCGATCTTCTCCATAAAGCGGCGCTTCTGGTGCTGCATCATGATGATGGTGTTGCAGTAGGTGGCGATGCCGTTGGCGCCGCCGGAGCCGGTAAACCGGGTCTGGGGCTTGATGTAGTCACCCTTGCCGTAGATACAGGTGGAGTTCACATTGCCATAGGGGTCGATCTGGGCACCGCCGATAAAGGCGATGAGCCGGTCCTCGTCGTGGAGCCACTCGTTGGCCTCAAACCCGATGAAGCGCACGTTGGGCCACTGGACAGCGCAGTGAGCCATAAAGCGGTTGTCACCCACAGAGCGGGGGACCTCCACAGGGGAACAGTCCATCAGCCCGCTCTCCACGATGGGGTGGCAGGAGGGGCATACCACCCGCTTGGCAAGGGAGGCGCCGATCAGCGGAAGACCGGTGCCCACAATGACGATCTGGTTCTCTTTGATGTTCTTGGCGATGGCGTAAGCCTGCATCTCCTGCTTGGTATACTTGGTATAATCAGCCATGTCTATGTACCTCCCTGTTCTTAGTGTCTGGTGGAGTAGCCCAGATGGGGCTCGTTCTTCAACCGCATCAAACGGGAACCGCCCACCTTATCCAGCAACTCATCGTGGTCCTTGACGGAGTAAACCCACTTGTCTACATAGTCCTTAAAGGTCTCAGGGATGGCGATGCCGGCGGCGGCATCGTCAGCGGCCTTCTTGGCCTTGGCGGCAGCCTCGGCCAGCTTCTCATCCTCAGGCTTGGCGGCGGCGGCCTTCTCAGCCTTGGCGGCGGCCTTGGCCAGCTGGGCCTTGGCGTCCTCGGCATCCTGGTACTTAGATGCCTTGTCATACTCCTTCAAAGCATGGGAGTCGTTGTCATAGTAGTTATAGCACTGAGAGGGCCAGGCTCCATAAGGGGCGTGGACTACGGCGGAGACACATTCACCGAAGATACGGGTCAGAGTGGGGTCGCGGCGGATATACTCGTCGCTGACCAGCTCCTCACAGGTGACAATGACCTTGCGGGCAGCCACGGCGATATCCACATCGTGGAACTCGTCGCCCTCGACGATACAGGTGCCGTCGGGGCTGGCCTTCTGCACGTGGATGATGGCGGTGTCCAGCTTGGGCACAGGGACGGCCACCACCTTCTCGCCAGGCTTGAAGGGATTTTCGATCTCGACGCACTTCAGGTCGTCTACCTTGTCCATGGTCTTGCGCTGCTCCTCGCTGATGCCCCAGTATTTCATCAGGCCGGAGCCCTGCATCAGACGGACAGGCAGGAAGGGCAGGCCCAGGGAGGCGGCGTGGAGCTGGAGCATCAGGACGTCCTGGGAATAGTCCTCATAGGTCAGTTCGCCCTTCTCGATGGCAGCACGGAAACGACGGGAGACATTGGTATAGCCGGAGTTGGCGGTGTAGCAGTTGATGTACGCTTTGACGCGGCCCTCGCCAATCATCATATCCCAATCACCGCCGGCGGGGCCGGCCCAGACAGTAAAGTCCTTCTGACCCTGGCGCAGGATCTCACTCACAGCGGCATAGGGCTTGCGGTTGGTGGTGAAGCCGCCGAAGCAGATACAATCTCCGTTCTCGACGAATTTCGCCACGGCGTCATGCAAGGAATACACTTTGTTCATGGTAAAACCCCCATTACAAAAGATTTTTTCATTCGCTTCTTTTTCTCAAATTTTCAAGGTACTGATATGCGCTCTATATCGGCTATTATTTTAACACAACTGACACAAGAGGTCTATCTTTAATTTATCAAAAAGTTTGCATATCTTCGCCTGCTGTGCTATAATGCTCCTGGCCCTCTCCCCCACGCCGGCCGGGGGGCCTTCCAGGGGCGCTTTGCCCTGAGAAATGAGCCATACAAACGGAGGTTTGCCGTATGACCAATGTGGAGTTTCATCTGCAGCTCAACCACAACGACACCTGGAACATGAGCCGGCTCCATTTTCATGACCACTTCGAACTCCTCCTCCCTCTGACCAGCCCCGGCAACATCTTTGTCAACGACCAGGTGTACCCCCTTCGCCGGGGCACCCTGTACCTCATTGGGGAGAACACCCTCCACCGGACCATGGCCACCGGGGCGCACGCCAGGTATGTCCTCCACATCAGCCGTAAATCCCTGATGCAACTGTCCACCGTTCAAACCGATTTCACCCAGCTCACCCACGACTCCTTCCGCCGGGCTAACCTGAACGGTATGCAGATGACCGAGATCATCGAGCTGTTCCAGGCCCTGGAGCGCAATAAAAACGACGGTTCCTTCGGCAGCGACATCCATCAAATGGTGGCCCTGCTCAATCTGCTGATTCGGGTAGCTCCTACCTTGAATGCCGCCACTGCCGGAGAGGCCATCCACAACAAGGACTTCCTCCGGGTGGCCCCCATTCTAGATTATATCCGGGACAACCTGTCCGAGCCCCTGTCCCTGGATCAGATCGCCAGCCAGTTTTTCATCAGCAAACACTATCTATGCCGCGTCTTCAAGGCGGCCACTGGCTTCTCCGTAATGGAATATATCATCTACAGCCGGGTACTGCGGGCCCGCCAGCTTCTCCAGGAGGGCACCAGCGTCCAGCAGGCCGGGGAGTTGTCCGGCTTCTCAGACAACTCTCATTTCATCCGCACCTTTGGCCATCTCACCGGGGTCACGCCCGGCCGGTATGCCAAGGAGTATCAGAGCAGCGATCAGATCCTGCTCCGTGAAAATCTGAAGCATAGATAGGGACAGGCCCCTTTTTTTCCCGATTTTCCCAGATGAGGCCCCCACTACGGGTCAACATCTGCAAATCAGCTTCTTCTCTTCCTTTTGTCTATTTTGACCGGATATACCAAAGGGCGCTGTGTGCCGCGGCACACAGCGCCCTTTCTTTTTCAATCCCTTGGCCTTCGATAGAACTTCCCGTGGACCCGCTCAGTCCGGATGACATTGACAAAGGCTTTGGGGTCGGCCTGACGTACCTTACGGACCAGGCCCTTGCTTTCTCCCACGCTGACCACCGTATAGATCATGACGCAGGGCTCCCCATTGTACAGGCCAACCCCCTCGATCAAAGTAGCGGTATGGTGGGTATCCTGTATCTGGGCACACACGCCCCCCACCGTTTCCCGTCCCGTGACGATAAACAGGGTGGCCCGGCCGCTGTCCGGGTCCAGCAGACGGATGGTCTGAGTGCTGGTAAACTGGAAAATGATGGAATACAGGGCCCGCTCCCATCCGAAAAGCAGTCCGGCCACCGTCAGCATCACCGCATTGCCCGCCAGAATATAGTTCCAGGCATCGATATTCTTCCGTTCGGACAGGGCGATAGCAATAAAATCAGTACCTCCGCTGGTGGCTCTGGCCCGCAGGCAGAGGCTGACCGCGAAACCGGTGATCAAGCCGCCGAACACACAGATCAGCAGCAGGTCCTCTGTAATGGGGATGGTAGGCACCAGGTCAGTGAAAATGCTGACCAGGACAATACACTGACAGGAATAGAGGGTAAACTTCTTTCCCACAAACCTGAAGCTAATAGCGGCGGGCACCGCATTGAGCAGCAGATATACTGGCGAGAAGGGGATGTCTACTCCCCAAAACTCCCAAGCCGCGCGCTGGGTCAGACGGGCAAGCCCCGTAAAGCCGCCGGGAAACAGGTCGCCGGCCTGGACAAAGCTTTTCATATTGACGGCGATGATAAGCGACGCCAGCGTCACCAGGACCAGGCGGAACAGGATATCTCTGACAGGGGACCGCACCGCTTTTTCCGACATAGCCGCTTCCTCCATATTACTGGTCTATTTCACATCGGCCAATACGTCCAGGTTCTTCATAAAGTATTCCACGCCGGAATAGATGGTAGCCAGCACGATGACAGCCACACAGATATTGTTGACCCAGGGGGCGATGGGCAACAGCATCAGCACGATGCACACCATAGTGGAGGCGGTCTTTACCTTGCCGGACCAGCCGGCGGCGATGACTCTGCCTTTGTCAGCGGCCACCATACGCAGGCCAGACACCCCGAACTCCCGGATGATGACCACCAGCAGCGCCCAGCCGGGCATCTGGCCAATCTCTACAAACCAGAGCATGGCGGCGGTGACCAGACATTTGTCCGCCAGAGGGTCCATAAACTTTCCAAAGTCAGTGGTCTGGTTATAGTGGCGAGCGATATAGCCGTCCAGGGTATCGGTGAGGCTGGCAATCACAAAAATGGCCAAGGCCCAATAGTTCGCCCCAGGCACATCCAGATAGAGGACCAGCAGGAACAGCGGGATCATAACGACCCGCAGCAAAGTCAGCTTGTTGGCGGTATTCATCTTATCGTTTCTCCTCTTTTTCCGGAACATACTCTATCAATGTCCTCGAATTGGTCATCCAGGTAAGCGCAGAGGTATTCAATGACGCGGGATTCCACATAGACCTTTTTCCGTGTGTATAGTCTCCAGATCAGACACCTCAGCCGCTTTATCTTTTCTAATGACATATTTTTTCAGGCCCTTTTGTTTCAAGAGCTGGAACAGCTTATTATCGAGCAAGGACACCCAGATCACATATATGTTATCATAGCACATTATCAGCACTGGACAAAGCTGGATTCAACATAAAATCTCACTTTGATTCTGCGTCAGCCAAAATCACGCTTCATCCAGCGCCGCGTTTGTATCAGTCCTCAATTTCGCCAGTCAAATCTCCATCAGACACGCCGGTGATACGCACCTTGACAAATTCCCCCGCGGGCACCAGCCCGGCGGCGGTAAAATACACATGGCCGTCGATATCCACCGAGTCGGCATAGGTGCGCCCGACGTAACAGCCGGCCTGACTGTCAAAGCCCTCGCACAGCACTTCCATCACTGTTCCCAGGCGTTCTTCGTTGTACGAGTCCATGATCCGGGACTGGAGGTCCACCACCAGCTCTACCCGGCGGGCGGCTACCTCTCCATCCACCTGGTCCTCCATGGCGGCGGCCAGAGTGCCTTCCTCGGGGGAGAACTGAAACACACCGGCCCGCTGGATCTTTTCCTCCCGCAGGAAAGCACACAGCTCCTCGAACTCCTCCTCCCCCTCTCCAGGCAGGCCGCAGATCAGGGAAGTACGGATGACCACGTCCGGCATCGCCGCCCGCAGCTTGGCGAAGAGGGCCCGTATCTCCGCCTTGGTGTTTCGGCGGCGCATGGCCTTCAAAATGTTGTCGTTGCAGTGCTGGATGGGGATGTCCAGATAGTGGAGTATCTTGGGTTCAGAGGCGATGACCTGGATAAGCTCGTCGGTGACGGCCTCAGGATAGAGGTAGTGGAGTCGGATCCAGTGGAAGTCCAGCCGGCACAGCTCCTTCAACAGCTGGGCCAAAGTGGCTTTCTCCTCCAGGTCCAGGCCATACCGGGTAATGTCCTGGGCAATGACGATGAGCTCCTTCACCCCGGAGGCGGCCAGCTTTTTGGCCTCAGCCACCAACGACGCTACGGTACGGCTGCGATAGCGACCACGGAGTTTCGGGATGATACAGAAGGCACAGCCATTGCTGCACCCCTCGGCGATCTTTAGATAGGCGGTGTAGGGGGGCGTGGTGACAATGCGCTCGCCGTCCTCATAAGTGCGGTGGATGTTGCCGAAGTGCTCCGCCTTCTCCCCCTCCATCAGTTCCTCTACGGCGGCCACCACGTCGCTGTAGCTGCCGGTGCCCAGCATCCCATCCACTTCGGGCAGCTCGGCACGGATATCGTCGGGGTACCGCTGACTCAGACAGCCCGCCACTAACAGCTTCTTCAGCTTACCTTGGTCCTTCAGTTGAGCCAGCTCCAGGATGTTGTCAATGGCCTCGCTCTTGGCAGACTCGATGAAGCCGCAGGTATTGAGGACGGCCACATCGGCCCCCTCTGGGTCGCCGGTGACGATGTGGCCCGCCTGGCGGCACAGGGCCATCATCTGCTCGGTATTCACCAGATTCTTGGCGCAGCCCAGAGACACAAACGCTACTTTATAAGTCATAGGATCGCTCCGTTTATCATTTATTTCCCCCGCCAGAGGGGGTCATCAGTAATCCCTAAAAGATAGTCAGCAGAAACCTTATAAAATTCACAGAGCTGATACAGCCGGTCCAAGTTCGTCCCAGATTTTCCATGCTCCATATCACTGATCTGTGTCCTAGTCACTCCTAGTAGGTCCGCAACTGCCTGTTGGGACATCTTGGTATCTTCTCTTAGCTTATATAGACGCGCTCCAAAAATTTTTTTATCTAACATGGTAGATACCTCTTGACAGTGTAGAATAAATCTTCTATACTAAATCGTAGATTAAATCTACTCTCCGGAGGTGCTAAAATGTACGATTATATCTCCGCACTCTGCCTGGGCGAAAGCCTGCGGGATCCCCCGGTCAACCCCCTTGAGAACATACCGTCCAGCCTGAAGAAGCAGTTGGAGCGCATCGCTCCGGCTATGGGCGAGCAGTTCAACCAAGAGTTCCTGCGGCAGCTTCGGCTGGTCCTCACCCGCACAGAGCTAAAGAGCTACCGGGACGGCTTTCAGACCGGGGCCCAGCTGATGCTCTCCATGCTGGAGGACTGCGGCAGCTAGTCCAGCTCCACCTCCGCCCCGCAGCGCCCCAGGGCCTCGTTGATCTCGCTCCAGTGGTAGCCCCGGCGGGCCAGGGCGTCAGACAGCTTCTTCAGCTCCTGACGGTCAGGCGTCCTGCCCCCCAGCTTTTTGGTCAGGAAGGCGTCGATGGCCGTGGAGGAGTCCTGCGCCTGGTCGAGGGCATCCTCCCACAGCTCCCTTGGGACGCCCCGGCAATACAGCTCGTCCCGCAACTTCCGCTCCCCGTATCCCTTAGCGGAGTAGTAGCGGACTACTTGGGCAGCGTAAGCCGCATCGTCCAGGTAGCCCAGCTCCGCCATCCGTTCACAAATGGCGGCGGCCTCCTCCTGGGTGGCCTCCCACTGGGACAGCTTTCGCTCCAGTTCCTTTCGGGACTGGGGCTTTCTTGCCAGCAGGGACAGTGCCTTCTCCTTCAGGCCGCTCCGGTGGAGAGAGGCCATCAGTCCCTCGGCCTCCTCTTCGGTCAGCTCCTTCCCGGCGCAGAGGGCAAAATCAATGATTTCGTTCTCCCCCAGACGCAGGATGGAGCCGTCCTCCAGCACAGCCAGCCACCGGCCCTGGACCCGCTTGGAGGGCTTCAACTCCTGGATGACCACTTAGTCCTCTCCATCCTCGAAATCGTCCGCAGCCACATCCACCGCCCGCCCGGCGGCCCTGGCGGCAATCTGGGCCTGCTTGCTCATCAGCTTGAAGGCGTTGGCCCGTACCTGGGCCTCAATGTCCTCGGCCAGCTCCGGGTGGTCCTGGAGATACTGCTTCACCGCGTCCCGGCCTTGCCCCAGGCGCAGCTCACCCATGGCAAACCAGGAGCCGGACTTCTGGACGATATCCAGCTTGACCGCCAGGTCCACCAGCTCGCCCCACTTGGAGATGCCCTCGCCGTAGAGGATGTCAAACTCCGCCTCCCGGAAGGGGGGCGCGACTTTATTCTTCACGATCTTGGCTCTGGTGCGGTTGCCGATGATCTCAGAACCGTTCTTCAGAGCCTCCACCCGCCGCACGTCGATACGCACTGAGGAGTAGAATTTCAGCGCCCGACCGCCGGTAGTCACCTCGGGGTTGCCGTACATGACCCCCACCTTTTCTCGGAGCTGATTGATAAAAATAACGATACAGTTGGTTTTGGAAATGGAGCCGGCCAGCTTGCGCAGGGCCTGGCTCATCAGTCGGGCCAGTAAGCCCACATGGCTGTCCCCCATGTCCCCCTCGATCTCCGCCCGGGGCGTCAGAGCGGCCACGGAGTCCACCACCACCACGTCGATGGCTCCGGAGCGGACCAGAGCCTCGCAAATCTCCAATCCCTGCTCGCCGGTGTCCGGCTGGGAGATGAGCATGGAGTCGATGTCCACCCCCAAGGCCCTGGCATAGCCGGGATCCAAGGCGTGCTCCGCGTCGATAAAGGCCACCTCTCCCCCCCGTTTCTGAGCCTCGGCCACAATGTGGAGGGCCAGGGTGGTCTTACCGGAGGACTCCGGCCCGTAGATCTCGATGATGCGGCCCTTTGGAACGCCGCCAATGCCTAGGGCGATATCCAGGGACAGGGAGCCAGTAGGGATGGAGTCCACCACCACATCGGCATTCTCTCCCAGGCGCATGATAGAGCCCTTGCCATAAGCCCGCTCGATCTGGGCCATAGCGGTCTCCAGTGCCTTTTTCTTGTCAGACGCGGGAGTTGCCGACTCCACCACGGGTTTTTTAGCAGCCATGTACATCTTTCCTTTCTCGCCGGCGGCTCTCAGCCGCCGGCCTCTGTCTGTCCCATATATTACCCTTTTATCTATCCGATAAACGGTACTTTTTGTGGGGGGCGGCCCCCTGTTCTACCTCAGCTGTTGATGGTCCCCTCCACCACCCGCCAGATCCCCTGGGTATCGGCTGTGGTCTTAATGTCCTCAAAGCCGTTTCGGGCCAGGATCTCCTCCACCTCGGGCGCCTGGCCGATCCCCACCTCGAAGAGCAGGGTGCCTCCCAGCCGGAGGGCGGATTTCCATTTGGCGGAAATGAAGCGGTAAAAGTCTAGCCCGTCTTCGCCGCCGTCCAGAGCCATATGGGGCTCGTAGTCCCGGACAGAGTGTTCCAGACCCAGAATGTCCGCGGTAGGTATGTAGGGGGGGTTACAGACGATGGCGTCAAAATCCCAGAGTGCGGAGCTGGGCGGCTCCATCGCGTTGACGGATAAGCAGGTGACTCTGGAGTTCAGGTCATTGCGGCGGACATTCTGCTTGCACAGCCGCAGGGCTCCCTCGGACAGCTCCGCCAGCACCACCCGGCAGTTGGGCGCATTGGCGGCCACCGCCAGCCCCACACAGCCGCTCCCGGCGCATAGGTCCAGCACTCTGGCCCCCTCGCCGGCCTCCCGTGCCTTCAAAATCCCCCGCTCGGCCAGCACCTCGGTGTCCATCCGGGGGATAAGGACATCCTGGGAGATATTGAGCGGCAGGCCATAGAACTCCCACTCGCCGATGATATAGGCCACCGGCTCCCCAGCCAGACGGCGCTGGACCAGCTCCTCTACCCGGCGCTCCAGCTCGGCGGACACATAGAGGGACATATCTCGGTACAGCTGCTCACGGCTCTTGTCCGAGGCGTAGCACAGGATTTCTCTGGCCTCCAGCTGGGCCCCCTCCACTCCGGCCTTTTTCAGCCGGGCCCTAGTATCCAGAAACAGATTGTTATAGGTGGTGGCCATACTATCACCTTCCCCGTTTATTTGTATACGGACATAGGCGCACAGGGCTCCCGTTAACAGCCGGAGACGGCCTATCAAAACCGAGCCCGCTTTCCTTTGGCGCTACCAGGCGTCCTCCCCCTGCTTCTCCGGCAGGACCAGCTCCAGGGCCCGGATGCCCACCTCGATCATGGAGTCATCCGGCTCGAAGGTAGTGAAGTTCTGAAGCCACAGGCCGGGGGCGGTAAGGAGCTTGGTCACAGGTCCGTCATGGCGGCCTGCCCAACGATTAAACTCATAGCTGATGCCCACGATAAGGGGCAGCATGGCCAAGTGGGCAAGAAAGCGTAAAATGGCATTCTCCACCGGCCAGATGGCAAAAACTACTGTGGACACTAAAATGGAGACCGCGATGACCATAAACAGGAAGCTGGTACCGCAGCGCGGATGGTGCCGCGGCTGTTTTCTCACGTTCTCCACCGTAAGGGGCAGCCCAGCCTCATAGCAGAAGATAGTCTTGTGCTCCGCCCCGTGGTAGGAGAATACCCGTTTCATCTCCTTCATCCGGGAGCACAGGGCCAGATAGCCCACAAAAATTACGATCTTCAACAGACTCTCCGCCACGTTCCGAACCAGCATAGACGGGGTAAAAAACCGGACCGCTGTGCCCAGCAGGGTGGGCAGCAGAAAAAACAGGGCAATGGACATCCCGATGCCCAAAATCACGGCCAAGGTAGTGAAGAACGCGGTGGCCTTCTCGCTGCCCAGCCTGTTGTTGAGCCAATTTTCAAATCTGGAGGGCTCTTCTTCCTCCCCGTCCTCAGGGTAGAAATCCGCCGAAAACATCAGGGCGGTCACTCCGTTGTACATGGAGTCGCAGAAGGTGACCACGCCGCGGATCAGGGGCAGCCCCAGGATGGGATATCGGTCCCGGATCAGCTTAATATCTTTCTCCTGTATCTCCAGCTCTCCGTCCGGCCGGCGGACCACCACAGACTGCTTTTTGGGGCCCCGCATCATGATGCCCTCAATCAGAGCCTGTCCACCGCACATGGTCTTAAAACCCTTTTGGCAAGCCCCTTGTCTTTCTTGTTCTGTGTGAATCGACATTTGATTCTCCTTATGTTGGCACTGATAGAATAGGTATATCCAACTATGTCCGGGGAGCTCCCGGCAGTTTCGCCCCCTGTCCTCCAGAGGTCTCACCGTCCCATTCTGAATATTCTCCCCGATATTGTACCAGAGTTGAACGAAAATAGCAAGGCAAAATAGAACTTATGTTCTCATTTGTCTAATGGGAGCCGGATGACCACCAGGCACCCTCCCCCTTCGGCATTTCCAATGAACAGCTGTCCCTCATGCCGAACCACAATCTCCTCACACACCGCCAGACCGATACCGGAACCCCGTGCTTTAGAGCTGCCTTTATAGAATTTATTTTTAATAAATGGCAGCTCTCCCTCCGGGATACCGGGTCCATAGTCCCGGATGCGGATGACGGCTTCCTCCCCCTCCCGGGCGATAGACACATCAATGCGCTTTCCAGAACCTCCATGCTTGGCGGCGTTGTCCAGCAGATTACAGAACACTTGCCGCAGCCGGTGGGGGTCCCCGGAGATCGGCAGCATTTCCTCCGGGCAGTCCGTGTACTCCAGTGCGATCCCCTCTCTACGGAAGAACTCGGTATAGGTATACACCGCGTCCTCCAGCTCTGCCTTCAGATCCAGGGGCTCCACCGACAGGGTAAAGCGGCCGTCAGAAATACGGGAGAACTCCAGCAGCTCCTCCACCATATTGGTCAGCCGCCTGGCTTCGGACAGGATGATCTCCATTCCTTTCTTCATATCCTCCGGGTCCCGCAGCTCGCCGCTCTGCATGGTTTCAGCCCAGCCGGTGATGGCGGTCAGGGGGGTACGCAGCTCATGGGACACCGAGGAGATGAACTCACTCTGGGTCTTTTCCGACTGGCGTATCTTCAGGGACATATCGTTGATGGTGTCGGTCAGCTCCCCGATCTCGTCGTCAAATTTCTTCTCGATCTGGACTCCATAGCTTCCGTCCGCAATGAGCCTGGCCGTTTCCGTGATACTGGCCAGAGGCTCCACAATGGAGCGCACAAAATAGAGGTTGGAGAAATAGACCATGGCAAAAATGGCCAGAGCGACCACCGTGATGAGGGACACTGTCAGGATGAACTGGCGGTCGATACCTGACATGGAGGTGACATAGCGGATCAGCCCCTCGGTATGGCCCTGATAGACCACTGGGCTGCAGGCGGCAGCGATGCGCTCCCCCGTACTCGGGTCCCGCCCAATCCACGGGGTCGTCTCCTGATCCTCCAGCGCCCCCTGGATATCCGGCGTATCCGGCGTAGTTCCGGCCGCCAAGTCATTTCCTGAATAAAGAACGGCCCCCGTCTCGTCCAGGAACTGGAGCTCCAGCAGCCCCTTTTCCTCGTATTCGCTGACTGTGCGCTGGGCCACGGTACTATACTCACTGCTGGTATAGTTGCGGAAGCTGTACGCCGTGGAACTGGCCCGGCTCATCAGATCGTCGGTAGTGCCTGTATAATAGTAACTCCGCAGGCTGGCAATGAAGGTGCCCAGGGCCAGAGCTAAAATCAACAGCACTACGCCGACGCTGTTCAGCAGCCAGCGCCGACGAATGCCTCTTATCTTACCCTTATCGTGAAGTTCCATCTTTTTTGCCACTGGAGCACCTCCTTTCCCGTTTTCTGTCCCCTTATGGAGCGGTGGCAACAGTTCTTTTTCAGCATCAGCTTCCTTACGAATAGCCGCAGCCCCAGACCGTATTGACAAACACCGGCTTTGGGGCGTTGCTTTCCCATAGAGCAGGTACCCAGAAGTAAATTCCGCCTTCGGAAATTCTCCAGCCCCCTGGGACTAAGAATTTATGGCCGGCCCCGTCGAGCGGGGAGGACAACACCCAAACGCCGTCAGGCTTAACTGCCCCACTTATAGCCGTAGCCCCAGACCGTATTGACAAACACCGGTTTTTGGGCGTTATCCTCAATCTTGATCCGCAGGCGGCGGATGTTCACGTCCACAATCTTCAGCTCCCCAAAGTAGTCTTTTCCCCACACAGTATCCAGGATCTCTTCACGGGACAGGGCCTTTCCTGGGTTCTCCATAAACAGCTTGACGATGGAATACTCCACCTGGGTCAGCTTTACCTTCTGCCCATCCTTTTCCAGTGTCCGGTTCCTAGTGTTGAGCAGAAAGGGGGGATCGCTAATCTCATCAGGGCTGGCCGCCGTCTCATCCCCGCCTGTACGGCGAAATAGGGCGTCCACACGCGCGGTAAGCTCCGCCGGGGAGAAGGGCTTGGTCACATAGTCATCCGCTCCGGTCATAAGCCCGGTTACCTTGTCCATCTCCTGGGTCCGGGCAGTAAGCATGATAATGCCGATTTTGTTGTCCATGGCCCGGATACGGCGGCAGACCTCAAACCCGTCGATGTCAGGCAGCATGATATCCAGCAGGGCCACCTTAATCCCTGGATTGGCCTTCAGTGCGGCCAACGCCTCCTCGCCGGTTCCGGCCTCTATCGTCTGGTAGCCCGCCCGCTTCAAGTTGATGACCACGAAGCTGCGAATATTCTCCTCGTCCTCCAGGACCAAAATTTTTCTCATCTCTGTTTTCCTCCGTCGTCTGTCACTGGCTATACCAGTCTGCCTGGATCGTCCTGAAATACTCCAGCAGGCTGGTCTCGTCCAAGCCGCAGTCCCAGTCGCTGTCATAGAAGGCAGCGGAATAAATCACATTCTCCTCCTCCCGGAGAACGAACCGGCCCTCTCGTGTGGATCGGGCCGCCCGGTTCAGCCCGGTCAGCCGGTAAATGCTTAGGAAGGGCACAGGCTCCTTATCCTCGCCCTGCCAAAGAGAGAAAATAACCTCACGCTGGCCGATGACCTGGTCGTTGCGGGAAATGGTAATCTTGCCCTCCCACTCCTGTGGGATGACCAGATACCAAGAATCAGTCACATTGTGATAGGTGGTCATCACATGGTCCCGCTCCCCTGTTTCCTGATACTGATACCAGTCGATCAGCCAGAAATTGGTGGCGGCATTGTCTCCGTATACCGGCAGGCGGCTGGGAGAGGGCAGCTCTATCACATAGTCGCCGTTGATGTCAGTGGGGTCCACCTCAGTATAGCCCAGCATGACTTCCCGGCTTACCCCGGTCAGCGGATCCATTGTTAGATTGGTCAGCCGCCCATTCTGATAGGAGAGCACATCGATCACCCGCCGGCCGTCGGAAAGGGTGCTGGTCACATAGAGAGCCGGTGGATAGAACTCTCCTCCCAGGTAATTGGCTCGGATACGGGTCAGGGACACGATGCCGGCAGACAATGGTACGCTGCCCAAGCTGACCATGGCTCCATCTCTCCATCCGTAGACCTCCACATGGCTGCCCACGCCAGCGGAGTCAATACGGACCACTGCTACCTCGCTCCTGGTGTCCCGGTCAATATCCAGCAGACGGTAACCACTGGAGAAGGAGGAGCCCTCCGTAGCGGCACTGCACCGAGTCAGCAGCAGTTCAGTAGCCAGCAGCTCCGCCCGCTCGGCAGGAGCCGCGCCCCATACCGTGGGGCCGGCCTCCGCAGCCTCCGTTCCTCCGGACACTGGAAGCATCAGCTCGTCCAGAGTATAGACACCCAGCTGATATACGCCAGTGCTGATCTGCCAGTTGACCACCAGCTCCTTATATCCGCTGCCGTTCAGGTCCACATAGTCTATGGAATAGATGGCCGAGCCGTCCCCCTCTACCACAGCGGACACCCGGTATTCCTCTCCTATCTGGGTAAAGATAAATATTTTAATGGACTTCTCAATACTGGGGATACGCAGGAAGGTGATCGCGCTCTCCCGGGTCCCATCCCCGTCCAAATCCTGGAGCTGGATGGTGGCAGTATTGTCGCCTGCCAGGATGACTGCTGTTTCCGCACTGGCGTCAAACTCCATTTCCAGGGCGGTGCGCACCTCCTGAATGACTGCGTTCAGCTTCTCATAGCCGGCTGACTTCTCCGGCTGGCGGTAGAGGTCCTGGGGAGACTGGAACAGGCAGCCGGACAGCAGCAGCATCAGCGCCGCCGGAAAGAGTATCTTATACCATTTTCTCTTCATGCCCTCCACTCTCCTCTCATTTCAGCCTTCTGCCGCTTCCCATAAAAATCCTATTTATCATCATACCACAAACCCGGTAAAAAGGATATACTTTTTTATTTATTGGTTTTCTAAGCTGGCAGCGGCGGATGTCCTTGGGAACTCGCTCTCCGGTACGGCTTCCCTCTTAATGCAGCCGGTATGGATATAAAAGCAGACCGCCCGCGAGATGCGGGCGGTCTGTCAGTTTACCCTCAATTCGCCTGGGGCAAGGTGATACACGCTTTGAACAGGTCCCCATCCACCTTCAGCTGGAAAATGCCCCCCTGAAGCTCAGTCAGGCTTCGGGCGATGGACAGTCCCAAGCCGGAACCCTCGGTGGTGCGGGACTCATCCCCCCGGACAAACCGCTCCATCAGACGCTCCGGCGCCACGTTCAGCGCCTCCCGGGAGATATTCTTCACCGATAGGACCACCTGTCCGTGCCCCCGCTCCAGGTCCAGGTAGATTCGGGTACCCTCCATGGCATATTTGGCACAGTTGGACAGCAGATTATCGATGACCCGCCACAGATGACGTCCGTCAGCATAGACCCAGGTTTCCCCATCCTGAAGATTCCTTACCACGGTCAAATGGCGGGCGGCCAGCTTCTCCTCCCACTCCCCTAGGGCCTGGTCGATCAACTGGACCATACCGATCTTCTCCCGGCTGACGGACAGCACGCCGGTAGACGCCTTGGACGCCTCCACCAGATCCTCCGTCAGCTTCTTCAGCCGCTGGGACTTGCGGTCCAGCACCTCAATGTATTCCTGGGCCTTAGGGTCGGTCTGCTCCGTAGTTTTTAACAGGTTGACATAATTTATAATGGAGGTAAGCGGCGTCTTCAAGTCGTGGGACACGTTGGTAATCAGCTCCGCCTTAAATCGCTCGCTTTTCATCTTCTCATCCACAGCACTGGACAGGCCCACCGAGATGTTATTCAGGTCCTCGGCCTGGAGACGCAGGTCATGGAACATCCTGTTGGTGTCGATCTGATGCTCCAAGTCCCCCGCGGCGATAGCCCGGCTCCCTTTTCGCAGGCGGTGGAACCCGATGGCCCACCAGGCCAGAAAGAGGAACACCACACCGTTGAGGCCAAACCACAGCAGCCCCGCCAGGCCGTTGTAGCGGGCCGAGGTAAACAGCATGACATTGGCAAAGAAATAGATCAAAAAGCCCAGGAGCACCTTCCAGATGAAGGGCAGGTTGACAATCAGCTCTTGGACAGTGCGCACTGTCCACCCGACCACCCTGCACAGCAGGGTGGTCCGCGCCAACGCCCCGGCCTTAACTCGGACCACCAGGGTACGCAGCGCCAGACAGATGACCCCGACCAGCGCCGCTGTGAGCAGGGAGAGGGCCAAATATATGACCCAGAGCACCCACTGCTCCTCCTGGGAATAGAAATGGACTTGCACGATGAATTGGTACAGGTAGTCCCCAAAATAGAGGCCTCCGGCGGCCAGGGCGGTCCCCACAGTCAACAGGAAAAACCAATGGAACTCCAGGAATATCTTATCCTGCCAGGAGAGTATGATCTCCTCTTTTCCCTCCTTATGTCCCGCCGACCACAGCAGAAATAGCAGGCACAGCAGACTGGCCGCCATCAGGGACAGAGCGGCGGTACACCGGGGGCGGAAGCTCTCTAGGGCCTGGTCAAAGCTGGTGGATAGCTGGTAAAATTCGTCTGCCCGGCTCTCATCCACGTTCAGTGGGAGCCCGCACTCAATGACCATCTGTTCCACGGCGCTCTTGCCCTCAAGCTCCGCCTCACCCGGCACCTGCTCGCTCCCCTGTCCCGACACGCCGATTGAGAATACATAATCATTTTCACTGTTATAGAGGTCGTATTCTTCCTGTGTAAAATGCTCGCCCACCACAAAGGTGGAGTACCACACAGAGGACACCGTTGCAGAGAGAGTCTCCCCCTCCTTCAGATTGGTGGCCAGGACCTGGCCGCCGTCGGCGGTCTTGACCTGAAACCGAAACCAGGTGCTTTCAGCGTCCATCCGCTCCTCCAGCTCCTCCAAGCTCTCCTGGATAGACTGGACAGCCAGATAAGACAGGCTCTCCCCATTTCGTTCCAGCTGGATGGCATCCGCCACCCCGCCGGCCAGCTGGCCCTCTCGGTCTCGCAGCAAAACATAGTAGATACCCGTCTGCTGCCAGTTCTCGGCACCCACGCAGGACAGAGCGGTCAGTGCCCTGTATCCGAACCAGCTACTAGAAAAAGCAAGGGCCAGCATCAGAAAGGCAGCCGTCAGTTTAGCCCATGGGCTCTTCCGTACCGCTTCCATTCAGGCCCCTCCCTTCTCCATCTTGTAGCCCAGCCCCCACACCACCTTCAGCCAGCGGGGGTCCGCCGGGTCGATCTCGATTTTCTCCCTCAGATGGCGGATATGGACGGCTACCGTGTTCTCCGATCCGTAGGCCGGATCGTTCCATACCTGCTCATAGATTTGGGCGGAGGAGAATACCTGGCCGGGGTGGGAAATCAGCAGCTTTAAAATATTGTATTCAATGGGCGTCAGCGCCACGGGCTCTCCATCCACTGTGACCCGTTTGGCACTGTCATCCATGGACACCGGGCCAACGGTGATAAGGCCAGTGCTCTTTTCTGAACCTCCCAGGCTGGTATAGCGCCGCAGCTGACTCTTGACCCGGGCTATGACCTCCAGGGGGTTAAAGGGCTTTGTGATATAGTCGTCCGCCCCGATGTTTAACCCCAGTATCTTATCTGTGTCCTCGCTCTTGGCCGTCAGCAGAATAATGGGCACATTGTTCTCCTCCCGCAGCTTGGCTGTGGCTCGAATCCCGTCCAGCTCCGGCATCATGATGTCCATCAGGATCAGATGGATCTCCCTCTGCTCCACAGCCTTGAGCGCCTCTCTCCCATTATAGGCCTTGACCGTCTGATAGCCCTCACTGGTCAAATAGATATCCAGCGCCGACACAATGTCCCTGTCATCATCGCAGATCAGGATAGTATACATGGTCCCTCTCCTCCCGCTTTCCGTGCTTGTTGCTCTAAGGATAACATACAGAGTTTAAGTTGCAAGTGGGAAAATATTAAGAAGTGCTTAAATTGAGCAGAACAGGGGGCGGACCAGCAAAGCCAGTCCACCCCCTGCTGTTCTTTTTTAAGACGCCTTCTCCCTCGCTTCGTCCCCGGATCGTCTTCTTCCGCCGCGCCTCCGCCGCCGGCCGCCCAGCGCCTTGCAGGAATGGAGTTGACCCTTCATGGCCTCGGAGTATGCCTGGATGGTGGCATCCGTCAGAGGTGGGAGGGACAGCCTGCCCCGGAACAGCCCGTCCTCCCCAGGGCTCATCACAAACCGAACCAAGAATCTGCCGTGTTCGCGGCAGGGGAAGGTACCGAAATAGACTCCCTCCCGTCTGGAGCGCCACTGGATGACCCAACCTTTCTCCCCGCACAGCGGGCAGCTCATCAGACGGCTGGTTCGGCTATTCAGTCCGCTCCTGGCCGTTTGAAATGGCCCGATCTCGCGGCTGCTCCCCTCCGGTTCAGAGGTCCAGGTAAATTTTTTTACCCAAGCGGGCGACGACAGCTCGTCGATAGCCGCCGGGGTGATCCACTGGCTGACCACCGCCGTATAGACGCAGTCGTTCAGCGCGTTGTGAAATTCAAAGGGCGCTGGAACGCCGCAGTATTCCACCGCCCGGTACAGAGCCACGCTCTGGCCTGTGCCCACAGTGATGGAGAACGCGCGCTGGAGGTCCCACACCTTTTTTGACAGGTCGGCCTCCATCTTCCAGTACCGGCAGTTCTGGGCCAGCACCTCCATATCGCCGCTGCCCCAGGCGCCAAATTCCCGCTCTTCGCCGCACCAATCCAGGAAGGCTCCCATGGCCTCTGGAAAGGTGGTCTCCGAATCCAGGGACCGCCGCAGCTCCGGCAGATACCTGGCCATCTGTTTCATCTTCTTGTGGACGCGGGGCCGGATAAAGGCGCAAAAGATATCTGTAATGGGGCCACCCAGCCGGTCTACCCGCACCGCGCCGATCTGGAGGACCTCGTCTAAAACGGTCTTGTCATATCCCTGGTTCCACTCCAGGTCCAAAATGATCATCCTGTCACCTGCCTGTATCTTCTGTATACGACCATACCACATCCTCCTGGAAACGTCAATGGATATCCATGGTTCACCCGTCCCGCGCCTTCGACAAGGCGGCGCGAAAAACCACCCCGGCGGCCAGCGCATAGAATGACCGGGGGTGGTTGTATTGGGTCAACTTTTCCGCGGCGGCAGCCAGGAGCTGCTGGCCATAGCCGTCATACTGGCCCTACTCCTGGCCCAGGACCAGGACAGCGGCCAGTTAGGCCGTATGTCCGCTTTTTTTACCGTGCTGGGAGATATCCTGGCCCTTTTCGCCCTCCAGCCCGACCTTGTAGAGCAGTATCAGGGGCTCTGCTCCCTGCCGGCCAAGGAGTCGGACTGCCCAGCGGACAGGAGGCAGCACCTCATCGGCTGAAAAAGTCCTGGATCTCCTCCAGCCGGTCCACAGCGTCCTGATAGCCGGCCGCCCACAGCAGCCGCAGCTTCTCCGTGTTCCGCTCTGTCCGTGAGACGCCCAGGGTGGAACGGGGCGCGATGACCAGAAGCCGGCCCTCCCGCTCCGCGCGGAAGAGCTCCTCCCGGTCCTGGTTATAGACCTGGGCCCGCTGTTCCATAGCCGCCACAAAATTGGGATATTCCCGGTACTTCTTCCGCACCAGGGGCAGCAGCTTATCTGGCCTGCGCCGGTATTCCCTGGGCCTGGTCAGCACCACCAGAACACGGTCACAGCCCTGCTCCAGCGCCCTCCGCCATGGGATGGCGTCTCCAACACCGCCGTCCAGATAGGGCTGACCGTTGATATGATAGATGGGAAACATCAGAGGCATGGCGCAGGTAGCCTGGAGCACCAGGGACTCCCGGTCCTGCCGGGGGATCTCCAGATAGTCCGCCCCGCCGGTGTTCAGATTAGTGACCACCGCCTCCGCCTTTCCGGGATAGGCCTGAAAGGCGTCGTAGTCAAAGGGGACCAGCTCGTTTGGGATAGTCTGATAGGAAAACTCCAGACCGAAATAACTCTGATTCTTCTTATCCGCCAGATTACGCATCCCCATGTAGCGCCGGTCGGGGGCAAAGCGAGTGACCACCTCCAGATTTCTGCGGGGCTGCCGGGACAGATAGCTGACGCCGTAGGCCGCCCCTGCCGACACCCCGATGAAATAGTCTGTCATGATACCGCCCTCCAGCAGGCCGTCGCACACTCCGCTGGAAAAAATGGCACGGAGGGCCCCGCCCTCCAGGACCAGTCCTGTTTTCATAGGTTTTCCTTTCTTGACATACTAAGAGATAAGAGCATTATACCCCCTATCTCCCGTCCTTTGCAATCGAATTGACAAAAAACTCTGCCGGGGGTATGATTTTTAATATCAGGCAACTGGGACAGGCAGTGCCTATCCTCGGCTGCTTTGTATCATTTTGAATGGAGAAAGGTTGGTCATCATGGCCCGTATCTATACTGGAATCGAGCCGCTGGTGGGAGGAACACCTCTCCTGGCACTGACACGCTACGGAAAAGCCCACCACTTCACCGCCACTGTTCTGGCGAAATTGGAATACCTTAACCCAGCCGGCTCTGCTAAGGACCGGGTGGGGCTGTCCCTCATTCTGGACGCGGAGGAACGGGGGCTGCTCAAGCCCGGCGCCACCATTATCGAACCCACCTCTGGCAACACTGGCATTGGTCTAGCCTGTATCGCTGCCGCACGGGGATACAAGGTCATTTTAACCATGCCGGATACCATGAGCGCAGAGCGGCGGTCCATGCTGGCGGCCTATGGTGCCCAGCTCGTCCTCACTCCTGGCGCCCAAGGGATGCAGGGAGCGGTGGGAAAAGCCCAGGAGCTGGCCGCCTCGATCCCCGGCAGCTTTATCCCCGGCCAGTTTGAAAATCCAGCCAATCCCCGTGCCCACTACCAGACCACCGGGCCGGAGATCTGGCGTGACACAGATGGAAACGTGGATATTTTTGTAGCCACTGTTGGGACGGGTGGGACTTTGTCCGGTACTGGCCGGTATTTGAAGGAGCAAGATCCCAATATCAAGGTAGTAGCGGTGGAACCTGACGCCTCTCCCCTGCTGTCCGGGGGCCAAGCCGGCCCTCACGGCATACAGGGCATTGGGGCCAATTTTATTCCCCAGACCCTGGATCGTTCTGTCTACGACCAGGTTATCCGTGTAAGGGATCAGGACGCCTTCCAGGCTGGGCGGGAGCTTGTCCGGACCGAGGGAGTGCTGGCCGGCATCTCCTCCGGCGCCGCCCTGTGGGCGGCGGGAGAGCTGGCCCGACTGGAGGAGAACCGCGGGAAGACCATCGTGGTCCTCCTGCCCGACTCTGGGGACCGATATCTCTCCTCCCCCATGTTTGCAGACTGACCGGAGCTCCCCGCATCCGTTGCTGGATGCGGGGAGCTTTGTCTAAAAGGCAGGATCTTTTCTGGTAATTTCTGTGTTCGCATAATTTGGCTCCAATGGCAAAAGAATAGGGATACACCTAATTTTGAAGGAGGTATCCCATGAATCGCTTTCATCCGTTCCGCCGGGTCATGGCTCCCATCCTAGCCCTGGCTCTGGCCTTTACCCTGTCCCTTCCCGCCTCCGCTTTCTTCTGGAATAAAAAGGAGAGCGCCGCTGTCAACGACTTCTCCAAAAACGGGCTTATCGGCACCATCATCTCCTTCTCTCTGGAGGACTTCGCGGTCACCGGAGATAAGAAGACCCAGCTGACTGCCATCACCATCGAGAGCCTGCCTGACCCCGGCGCTGGCACACTAGTCATCGGCGGCCAGCCCCTCCAGGTAGGCACTGTGGTAGACTGTACCGCTCTGGACGGGCTCCGGTTCCAGAGCTCTCCTGTCCCCACCGTGACCACCACTACCTTTACCTTCACCCCCAGCCTCGCCCCCACGCAGGACTGCGGGCCCGTTACCGTCACCTTGTACCTTCTGGACCAGGAAAATCAGGCCCCAATCGCTCGGAATATGGAGCTGTCCACCTATAAAAACGTGGCCATCACCGGATATTTCGACGCCGTGGACAGCGAGGGGGACGCCCTGTCCTTCCAGCTCACCTCCACCCCCGCCCGGGGCGCTGTGACTCTGGCAGAGGACGGCTCCAGCCAGTTCGTGTATACCCCCTATGAGAACAAGACAGGGAGCGATTCCTTCACTTATGTAGCTGTAGACCCCGCTGGCAACACCTCCGCGGAGGCCAAGATCACTGTCCACATCGAAAAGGCCGACACCAAGGTGACTTATGCCGACATGGAGGGGAATCCCGCCCATAAGGCTGCGATTCGCCTGGCCGAGGAGGGCATCTATGTGGGCCAGTATATGAACGGCCACTACTTCTTCGACCCCAAGCAGCCCGTTAGCCGGGCCCAGTTCTTGACCATGGCCATGGCCGTGTCTGGTCTGGAAGCCATGGAGGGCGTAACACTCACCGGCTTCTCTGACGACAGCGCCATCCCCACCTGGGCCAAGGGCTCTGTTTCCGCGGCTCTGAAGGCCGGCACCATCCAGGGCTCCAAAGATGAGAGCGGCACCCCCGTCTTTGGGGCGGATACCCCGATCACTCGTGCCGAGGCCACAGTGATGCTAAACAACCTGCTGGACGTGACTGATGTGCCCGTAGAGGTATTTTCTTCTGACAGCCAGGGCCACTGGGCCTCCCAGGCCGCGGCCAACCTAGCCTCCTCCGGCATCATCCGAATGGAGAGCACCGGCGCCGCAGCTCTATCCAATCAGCTGACCCGGGCCGAGGCGGCCGAGATGCTGGACGGGGCCATGGATGTGCTGGCTGACCGGGAGGACGGCTGGCTGCCCTGGTGAAGCTAAGTCTCCATTCGCCCCCGCTTCGCCGTGATCCCCTGACTCAGACAAAGCAGCGCCGCTGGAAGCTTCCTTCCAGCGGCGCTGCTTCATTTTGTTCTCAATCCTCGTCAGCCGCGGCGTCATAGATAGGCCGGGAGCCGGTGCTCCCCGCCTGGGGCACAGCAGACGCTCCAGCGGCAGCCCGGAAGCTGGCCCGAGACTTCTTGATCTCATCATAGGCGGCAGCCACTGCCTCCTCCGTACGACGCAGCACATCTTCGCAGTACTCGTTGGCCGACCGCTTCAGATCCCGGCTTCGCTCCTCAGTCTCCCGCTTCAGATCGTTGGCCTTCTGCTTGGCCTGGAGGGTGATGACGTCCTCCGCCAGCAGCTGGCGCGCCTTATCCTCCGCCGCCTTGCGGATGGAGTCGGCCTCGCGTTTTGCGGAGGCGACCAATTCAGCCCGGTTGGCCATCATCTTTCTGGCCTCAGACAGCTCTACCGGGAACTGGCTTCGGATATCGTCGATTAGATCCAGCGCCCGGTCCCGTTCGATCATACACTTATCACCGGAGAGAGGGACGTTCTTCGCCTCGTCAATCATCTCAAAGAGCATATCCAGCAATTCTTCTACTCCGCTTGCCATGCCATTACCCTTCCTTTCTTTCCATCTGCCCCATGCGCTGGTTCACATCGTTGACGATCTCTCTGGGGACGAAGTCCGCCAGATTGGCTCCGTAGCGGGCCATCTCCTTCACGATGGTAGAGCTGAGGTAAGTATATTTTTCACTGGAGGCCAAAAACATGGTCTCCAACTTGGGATTCAGCTTGCGGTTAATGACCGCCATCTGGACCTCCTGCTCAAAATCCGATACCGCCCGCAGGCCCTTGACCACCACATGAGCCCGACGGCGCTTGGCGTATTCCGCCAACAGCTCGTTGGAGGAATCCACCTCTACATTGGGGAAACGGGCGGTGGAGCGGCGCAGCAATTCCACCCGCTCCTCCGGAGTAAACATCCCCTGTTTTTTGGAATTGACCATGACGCACACGATCAGCTTGTCAAAGCAGGCGGCAGCCCGCTTGATGATATTCAGGTGCCCCAGAGTCACCGGATCAAAACTGCCGGGATAGATGGCAGTACTCATCGTCTATCACTCCCCGCCCGGCGGCAGACTGTCAGCCTGATCTTGCCGTAACGATACTCTCTCCCCCGTTCATAGGGGGGCGGCAGGGCGGGCAGCTCCCGTTCCGCCGCACTTTCACAGATCATTATACCATGTTCCCGAAGAATGTCAAACTCTGTGATCCGCTCCACGCTCTTCTCCAGCAGCTCCGTGTGGTAAGGCGGGTCCAACAGGATGACATCAAATTTTTCTCCGCAGGAGGAAAGGAAGGACAGGGCGTCCCCTTGGACTACCCGAGACCGCTCACTCAGGCCGGTCAGCCTCAGGTTCTCCCGAATCAGGGCGGCGGCCTCCTTTCTCATGTCCACAAAGGTACAGTGGTCCGCACCCCTTGACAGGGCCTCGATGCCCAGCTGACCAGTTCCGCCAAAGAGATCCAGCACCCTTCTGCCCTCAATCTCGAACTGGATGATATTGAATAGGGACTCCTTGACCTTATCTGTGGTGGGGCGGGTATCCATCCCCTGAAGCTCCTTCAGTCTTCTGCCTCTAGCCGAGCCGGAGATTACACGCATGTTTTTTCTTCCTTTCCTTTGCCGTACTTGGACAATGTTTCAGGCTTCTGATCCATTTTCTTCCAGAGCCTGTCTAGTATCCACATCCTCAAGTTCCCGTGGGGTGTCCACTTGGATTCGCTGACACCGTTCCCCACAGGCCTCCAGGACAGCCCGTCCACCCCGGTCGCCGGTGAGATCCAATAATCGGGGTATCAGCTCCGCAGAAAAGAGGGTGGGATTGCCTACCCTATCTCCCCAGGCGGCGGTGGCGGCCAGCAGTCCGGGCCGGGCCGCATCCAGCAGTCGGGACACAGTCCCCGCCCCCAGCCAGGGCTGGTCCGCCACGGCAAACAGCAAAAAATCCTCTGGAGCGAATCCATCCAAAGCTTGGATAGCGCTCTTTATTGTAAAGGATAACCCCTTGTCACTTTCAGGGCTATCCACAACCCTGGCGCCTAACGCGGCGGCCATCTCCCGAATCTCCAGATAACTGGAGACCACGGTCAAGGTACAGTCTTCCCGCCTTTGGACCAAATCAGCCAGCATATCCAGGCCATATCTATAAAGTGATTTTCCTTTCCAGTTGTAGAGCAGCTTGTTGCTTCCAAACCGGCGGCCGCTGCCTGCGGCCAGATAGAGGATGTGCTTACTCATCCCGGCCAAGGAGCACCTTTTCCGGCGTGATGGGCAGGGAGTGGTGCCGCAGGCCGGTGGCCCGGTACACGGCATGGGCGATAGCTGGGGCCGGCGTATTGATGACGATCTCCCCAATTGACTTTGCGCCAAAGGGGCCAGTCTGCTCATAGCTGGATTCAAATTCCACCTGAAGACTGCCCATATCCAGACGGGTTGGGATCTTATAGCGCATGAGGGAATCCTCCCGGATACGCCCCTCCCTGTTGTAGGTCACATCCTCAAACAGTGCCATGCCAATCCCCTGAACAATGCCCCCCTCGGTCTGGACTCTGGCCAGATTGGGGTTGATGGGCGTGCCGCAGTCCACCACGGCCGTATAGTTTAAAACCTTTACAGCTCCAGTTTCTTTGTCCACCTCCACCTCGGCCATGCCTACCATAAAGGGCGGCGGCGAGATGGGGGAGGAGTGGGAAACCGTGGTCTGGACCGCTGTTCCGTTTCCGCACATGGACTTGGTAGCGATATCAAAGAGGGATACTTGGGCGGATCCGTCCAACCGACGCACCGCCTTCCTGGCGTACTCCACTTCCTCTCTGGGGCAGTCCAGCAGCTCCGCCCCAATGGCGCAAAGCCGCTCTTTTAACTCGGCACAGGCTTTCTCCACAGCCTTTCCGGTGACATAGGTGGTGCTGGAGGCATAGGAGCCGGAATCATAGGGGGAGGCGTCGGAGTCAGCGCCAAAGACAGCTACTTCATCCACCTCGCACTCCATACACTCGGCGGCCATCTGGGCCAATATAGTATCGCACCCAGTCCCCATGTCCGCGGCGCCGATGGTCAGGTTAAAAAATCCCTTGTCACTCAGCTTGATAGTGGCGGAGCCCACGTCCACCCCAGAGATTCCGGACCCCTGCATGGCCATGGCTACGCCTGCCGCCCGAATCTTTCCGCCGCCCAAATCCCGGACGGGGTACTTCTCCTCCCAGTGGAACAGCTCCTTACAGCGGGTCATGCACCGGTCCAGGGCGCAGGCGTCCGCCCGCTCGTTATAATAGGCGGGCATGACCTGCCCCTGGCGGACCATATTCTTCTCCCGCAGGGCCACCGGGTCCACCCCAAGCCGGTCGGCCAGCTCGTTCACCGCCGACTCCACAGCAAAGATGCCCTGAGTGGCCCCATAACCCCGGTAGGCCCCGGCAGACTGGACATTGGTGTACACCACGTCATAAGCGAAGCGGAAGGCCTCCAGGCTGTTGGTATACAGGGGAATGGATTTGTGGCCGGACAGCCCCACTGTGGTAGGGCCATGCTCACCGTAGGCCCCGGTATTGGATAAGGTATACACATCCAGGGCCCGGATGGTCCCATCCAGGCTGGCTCCCAAGCGCACCTTGATCTCCATCTCGTGGCGGGGAGAGCCGGCAGTCTGGCACTCCTGCCGGGTATAGATCATCTTGGCCGGCCGGCCCGTCTTCCAGGTGACCAGAGCGGGGTATACCTCGGCCACCACCGTCTGCTTGGCCCCGAAGCCGCCGCCGATGCGGGGCTTCTCCACATGAATCTTGGACTTTGGGATATCCAGAGCGTTGGCCAGAATACGCCTGACATGGAATACGATCTGAGTGGAGCTGACCACATGGAGCCGGCCATATGGGTCCATCTCCGTATAGGTGCGGAAGGTCTCCATCATGGCCTGCTGGCAGGCTTTGGTGTGATAGGTCCCCTCTACCACGATATCACACTGGGCGAGCACCTGGTCCACATCCCCGTCCTGGCAGCTCTCGCTGGCGCACAGGTTGCGGCGGTTGTCCGCCCCCACAGGGCACAGGGACCGCCAGTCCTCCTCAGGGTGGACCAGGATCATGTTGTCCTTGGCGGTGTGGTAGTCCAGTACAGGCTGGAGGACCTGGTAGCGAACCCGAATCCGCTTCAGCGCCCGGTCCACCGCCCCTTCGTCCTCCCCGGCCACGATGGCCACAGCGTCTCCCACAAAGCGCACTCGCCGGTCCAAAATGAGACGGTCGTAGGGGGAGGGCTCTGGATAGGTCTGTCCGGCCATCGTGAACCGCTTTTGGGGCACATCCTTATAGGTAAAGATGGCAGCCACGCCGGGAATGCTCTCGGCGTTTTCCGTGTCGATCTCCTCAATTAGAGCGTGGGCGTGGGGGCTGCGCAGCACCTTGACCACCAGACAGTTCCGTGGCGTCACGTCGTCCACATAGGCGGGCTTGCCCAGGAGGAGGGCCATGGCGTCCTTTTTCCTGACCCCCTTGCCCACGATCTTAAGCTCCTGCTGGTCCATCACGCCTTCCCTCCCTTTCTGCTGTCCAGATAGGCCCGGATGCCCCGCAGTTGCCCCTCATAGCCGGAACAGCGGCACAGGTTGCCCGCCAAAAATGTCCGTATCTCCTGGTCCGTGGGGTCCGGATTCTCCCGGAGCAGGGCAATGGTATTGACAACAAAGCCGGGATTGCAGAAGCCGCACTGCTCGGCGCCCTGGTCGGCAATGTAGGTGACAAACGCCTCCGCCTCCCTCTGAAGGCCCTCCAGGGTCTGAACTGTCCGGCCATCCGCTCTGGCCGCCAGTACGCTACAGGACAAAACCGGTCTGCCGTCCAGCAGCACTGTACAGGCGCCGCAGTTGCTGGTCTCGCATCCCCGCTTCACACTGTAGCAGCCCTGGTCCCGCAAAAAATCCAGCAGCAGCGTATCCGGCCGCACCGAAGAACTGACGGCCCTTCCATTTAGATTCAGGTTGATCTCCATATGTCACTCCACCCCTTCCAGCTTCAGCAGTCCCCGGCGGACCAAAACCGGACAGAGCGCCCTTCGGCTCTCTTCGCTGCCCAGGGCGTTTCCCCCTAGCTTCACTCGCTGGGACAGTTCAAGGGCGAATGCCTGGGCGATTTCCCGGGTAATACCTCCGGCCAGCAGGCCTCTCTCATCGCTATAGGTCCGGGCCACCATAGGACGGGCGCCCACCGCCACCCGGTATTCCTCCTCCCGGCGGACAATGGCGCAGGCGAGGAGAGGAAAATCAGTGGCGTTGTTTCGCTGGGACAGGTATACCGCCCCTGTCACACCTTTGGGGACAATGACTTTGGTAAGGATGTCCCTGGAAATATGACTCTCACAGAAGTCAGCCAGCGGCATCACTCCGGCGTGATACAGCTCCACGCGGGCCCCCAGGGCCATCAGAATGGTCAGGACATCGGAAAAGCCGAAGCGTCCAAAGACGCTTCCTCCCACAGTGGCACAGTTCCGGAACTGTACCCCCACGATATGCTCCACGCTGTTAGAGATGGCCCCCCCTGTCAGTTCGTTGAGCCCAGGGTGTTTCTCCAGCTCCCGCAGGGACACCATGGCACCTATCTCAAAGGCGTCCTCCCTCTCCGTGATCTGGTCCAGCCCTAGGCCGCACAGATCAATGGCGACTCCCACCTTTCTGTCCTGCATCTTCAGCCAGAGCATTCCCCCCAGCACCACATTATTGCGCTTCTGACACAGCTCATAGGCCTCCTTCAGACTTTGGGCCTTGACATACCGGTCGATGGTCAGCAAAGCGTTCCCCTCCATATCTTGATCGGCACAGATGTCCGTCATAATCCACGGGATGCCGCAGCGGCACAGCCAAATTGACTCTTGCCTGGCGGCATCATCATTCAGCGGCTATTATACCATCCTTTTTCTCCTTTGACAAACAAAAAACGACGCCCTATTAAAGGGCGCCGCTTCCCGTTCAATCGGGCAGACAGTAAAACCTGCCCTCCGCTTCCCGGCGGACACGGATGGAGGGATACAGCCTTCTCAATGCCGCCTGGAGTTCCTCCTCCCTCCGTTCGGCTACTGTAATATCGTCCACCAGCCTTCCTCCGTCCAGGAGGAGCAACCGGTGACAGCGGTCCAAGGCCAGGGCCGGGTCATGGAGGACCATCAGGGCGCACTTTTCCCCCTCCACCATCTGAGTGATCCGGTCAAAGAGCAGGGCGGTATTGTCAAAGTCCAGGGCAGTGTTGGGCTCGTCTAGCAGCAGGATTGGGGCGTCCTGGGCTGCCAATCGTGCCAACTGGACTAGCTGGCGTTGTCCCTCGCTGAGTTGGGCACAGTCCCGGTCCAACAGGTGATCCACTTCAAACCGGGCCGCCGCCGCCCGAACTTGTTCCCGCTCCTCTCTGTCTCCCCCGGAGAGGGGACCCGTCCAAGGGTAACGGCCCATAGCGATAACCTCCCCCACCAACAGACCGGGAAGCAGCCGTGCCCTCTGGGGGAGCAGCGCCACCTTCCGGGCCTTCCGCCTCGGGTCCCATCCGGCACAGTCCTGTCCATCTAGGAGTATAGTCCCCTCCATCACCTTGGCCCCGCCAGTCAGGCCTCGGAGCAGCGTGGTTTTTCCACACCCATTTCTCCCTAGGACAGCGGCCAGCTCCCCCTTGCGGATAGAGAAAGAGATGTTCTGGACCACCGGCCTTCGATAGCCTGCGCTGAGGTCCCGTACCTCCAGCAGCTTATCCATCCCGGCCTCCTCTCTGCCCCACCAGCAGGGCCAGCAGTACCGGCACACCAAAACATACTGTCCAGATGCTCAAAGGCAGCTCTCCCCCACCAGCTAGGCTTCGGGCCAACAGATCGGCGGCCAGCAGGATATCTCCTCCCACCAAGGCGCACAGCGGCAGATAGGGGCCGCCCCGCCGGCCCAGCAGAAGGAAGGCGATGTGGGGGGCAATCAGCCCCACAAAGGCCACCACCCCGGCCACTGACACCACCGCCGCCACCATCAGCGTGGTCAGACCAAGCAACAGACTCCGCCACGGTCCAGGGGCAAGGCCCATGGTCCGGGCGCTCTCCTCCCCCATGGAGAGGATGAGCAACCGCTGCCGGAACAGAAAGATGAGAAGGGCCGGGATAAGGATGGCAGCCGCCGCAGGCCACACCTTATCCGCCGTCATAGCGGCCAGGCTGCCCATGGTCCAAAACTCAATGGCGGCCAGCTCTCCCTCCGGGTCAGCCACAGTCTTCAGCACCATCAACCCGGCATCCGCCGCCGAGGAGATGATGACCCCCGCCAAGATATAGGTCCCTGTCCGCTCCAACCCGGCCCAGCGCACCAGGGCCAGGACCAGGACCAGCGAGGCCATTCCCATCAGGAAGGCTCCCCCCATGATCTGGGCGGAGGTTCCGGCCCCCAGCACAATAGCGCAGGCCGCTCCCAAGGAAGCCCCTGAGGCTACCCCTGTCAGGTCCGGGGAGGCCAGAGGATTGCCGAACAGCGTCTGATAGACTCCGCCAGCCAGACCCAGGGCCCCGCCGGCCAGCAGCCCCATCCACACCCGCGGCAGACGGAGTGTCCACAGCACCTGGGCCTGGGTGGTCCCCTTCCGTCCCCCAGCGAGGATGTCCCATATTTCATTGGAAGAAAGGGGGAAGCTGCCCACCTGTACCGAAACTAGGACCAGAGCCGCCATTAGGACGGCTGCTATCCCCAGGGCCTTCCCACTCCGACCAAACCGTTTCACAGGCCGCATCCCCCTCCTTTCGTTACTTGGTGATCAGGCTCCCATCCAGTTGAAAGCCGTAGAAGGTCTGATAGAAGTCCTGCGCGTCGGCCACAAAGTCCGCAAAGGGATAAACGTCCTCATGGAGGACGCTGGTCAGCCACATTGTGCCCAGAATGCCGGAGGGGATGGGAGAGTCCCACTCCTCAATGCCGCTGGGCATGGCGTAGACCGCGCCGCTCTGGACCGCTGGAAGGGAGGCCAACTGGGGATCCCCTAGAATATCCTCAGCCGTATACTCCGCTCCCGCTGGGATAATGACCACCTCCGGCGCCATGGCCAAAACGCTCTCATAGGATACTTTGGCCCAGTAGTCCCCCTCCAGGCCAGCGGCCACATTGGTCCCTCCGGCGCCCTCGATCAGAGAGCTCTGATACATAGCGTCCGGGGCGGCGGTAAGGTAGGAGGAGTTCCCCGCCAGATAGACCAGCGGCCTCTCCGTGCCCTCGGTGAGCTGGGCCATCCGGTCCAGCTGTTCCTCATAGTAGTTTGTCAGCTGGGCCGCCCGGTCCTCGACCCCGCAGGCCTGCCCCAGCAGCTCCAGCATAGTCACTAGTCCTTCATGGGTTTCAGGCTCCACGACCATCACCGGAAGGCCCAGCTCCTCCAGGGTATCCGCATAGTCCATCAGCTTCTTTGGCATGACCACCAGATCCGGAGCCAGAGCGGCCACCGCCTCTACATCCAGTTCTTTCATGGTGCCCACCTGGGGCTTTTCCAGCAAGGCAGAGGCCGCCATATGATAGATTGGACGAGTATCCGCCTTTTTTTCCAGACCTACCACCCGGTCGGCTACGCCCAGAGCAATCGCCGCGTAAGTGGTCACATAATAGCAGCTTACCACCGTCTGGGCCGGACCCTCCAGTTCTACCTGCCGCCCGGCCTGGTCCGTAAAGGCGACTATCCCCTCCTGCCCGCCGCTTTGGACCTCAGCGGAGCCAGCGGCCGCCCCCTGGCTCCCACTGGAAGCCGCGGGGCCGTTCTTCTGGCCACAGGCAGCCAAAGAAAGGGTCATCACAGCGGCAATGGCCAGTGCCAGCAGCCGCTTTTGGAAGTTTATCTTCATCTCTCTATCCCTCTTTATCTTTTGTCGATTTCTGGTCGGCAAATGCCGAGCGTTATTCTAACATAAGAATATCCCTTTGTCAAAAACACCCCTGCCCGCCGGGCAGGGGTGCTCTCAGCTACTGAAAATATTGTGCAAACGCCTTTTGGGCCGCCTGCTCCACTTGGGCGCACATGGCCTCATACCGCTCCAGCAGATCCCTGCCTTTCGGGGTAAGTACGGAGCCTCCTCCTTTGGGGCCGCCGGGCTGGCGGTCCAGCAGGGTAAAGCCCCACTCCTTTTCCAGCTTACGCAGCAGGGTCCACGCTTTGGAGTAAGACATCCCCATGGCCTCCGCCGCCTGGTGGAGAGAACCGCCCTCCTCCACACCGCGGAGCAGCCGCATGGGGCCGGGGCCAAAGCTCTTGTCCTGCCGGTAGAGCCTCACGGTCAGATGATAGCGCAGATGATTCATTTCTTACCCCCTTAAAATTCGATCCCAGGGCGAGCCTGTGCCCCGCGGTCAAAGGGGTGGCTGTGGCAGACCATCTCTGTTGAGTAGTGGGCCGCCTCCTTCATCCAATCCGCGGGCTCCCGGCCAGTAAGCACTACCTCACAATGCTCCGGCCGGCCCAATACAGCCTGACGGAGCATTTCCCGGTCTACCGCGCCAAGCTGCCAGGCCGCACAGGCCTCGTCCAGGATCAGCAGGTCACAGGGGACCTGGAGAGCCTGATGAAGCAGTCTGGTCTGCGCCTGCGCCAGTTCTTTTCGCTCCGCCTCCGACATCTGGAAGAAGAACCGATCTCCAGCCGCCCCAGAGTATATCCTGGCCCCCAACCGCTCTAAAGGGGACAGTTCCCCGCTCATTCCCCCTTTTAAGAACTGGACTACGGTGACTCCCATACCTTTTCCAAGGGCCCGGAGGGCCAGCCCCATAGCCGCTGTCGTTTTTCCTTTTCCCGTTCCCCAGTAAAGGTGGACCATTCCCCGCTCCATGCTTGTCCCTCCCCATTTCCGCCTGCCTCCAAAAAGCCTTCTCCGCTCCGGAAAGGGCTAAAGCGCCGTTCGCGGCAGAGGCATCTCGATATCAGATTGATTTAACTACATTTTCTGAGAAAAATCAAGCTTTGTGACCGGCCGGCTGGGAACAAGGCCATCCCTCTCCTGTCTGTATCTTGTTGGAGTCCATGTTTCCTTATGAATACCGGCCCCTCCCCCGGCGCTTTTTTCCCTCGTCCGCGTACTCATAGCTGGCCAGCTCATCTGTCCGGTCGAACATCAACTTTCCCCGCTCCCACAGGCGGTAGCGGACGGTGGCGCAGAGGCTCTCGTGGATGGTCCGCTCCATCTGTCCGGAAACAGGGGCCCGGAGGGGCTGTCCGCTCTCCCGGACCAGATCCACTGATAATTCCAAATCTCCCTGTCTTAGGCGCGCCCCCTCTTTACCCCACTGGACTACTTTTACTCCCTGGTAGGTGGCCATCCGGTAAGATCTGCCTCCGAACCATATCTGACAGATACAGCCGGTAAACCCTCCCACCAGAATAGGGATGTGGGCAATAGACAGCATGATGCTCCCCTTCTGGCGCTCTTGCCAGCAGCACTGCGTCCACAGGTAGGTCCTGGGGAACGACCTCCCCCTGTCCCCCTCGATATATCCCGTTCCATGGGAGAAATCCAAATACCGCCCGTTCAGGCAGAGCAGCCCCTCCAACGGGTGGGCCATACTCAGCACCGTGTGGACGCACTCCATGGCCGGCACCCGTCGAAAGGGGCCCATAATGTCTGACTCCAGCCTGGTAAACGGGCCGTAACGCAGCTCTCCTTTCAGGGAAAAATCCCCTTCCTCCAAATCCACATAGACTCCGTCCTGGGAAAACCAGTTTCCGCTGACTCGAACCTTAAACTGGTCCTCCCATGCCTGAAACGCCTGTTCTGGGAAAGAGAATATTCTAGTCTGGTCCGCAGTGATCACCTGGATGGTGGCAGAGCGTTCCCCGCCGCGCCGCTGGTGAATCGCCGGGATCAGGGCCAGTTCCCCCTCCGGGCCCTGATGCTTTAGATACCAGCCCTCAAAATAGGCCCCACGCCGGCCCGGACCATGGTAGTATTCCATGCTCTCTCCACCTTTTACTCTGTTTAAGATCCATTCCCCCATAGTATATCCCCGCGGGAACAAAATATCAGCGGGACAGGAACCACGCCCCGTCCCGCCAAAGACCTATTCCATTTGAAAGTCCGCCAGATTCTCTTTGGTCACTTTCTGGTAGGAGAGCCAGACATAGTGGTCCCCGGTCAGCTCCACAGTGTCCCCAGAGTCCTCCACACCGCTCAGTGCCAGTGTAAGGTCCAGCATCGCCCGTGCGATCCCCTCGGCGTCGTTGAGGACCGTGCCGTACAGCGTTCCCTCCGCTACGGCCTGAAGCGCCGGGGCGGTGGCGTCTACCCCCACCACCAGAGGCAGCTCCCAGTCCGTCTGTCCATAGGCGTCTATCGCGCCCAGCGCCATGTCGTCATTGTTGGCGATGACCGCCTCGATCTGGTCCCCAAATTCCTCCAGCCACTGGCCCATTTTTGTGGCGGCCGGACCCCTCTTCCAGTTTCCGGTGTCGCTTCCCAGTTTCTCCAGCTCCACCCCAGCCTCTGACAACACCTGGATGGAATACTCGGTACGCAGCAGGGCGTCCTGGTGGCCCGGCTCTCCCTCCAGCATCACATACTGGAGGATACCGTCTCCGTTTTTATCCAGCCGCTCCCGGTCGGACAGCCATGCCTTCAGCACCAGTTGCCCCTGAAGGATGCCTCCCTCCTCCGCTCTGGCGCCCACATAGTAGAGCTGATCCCATCGCTCCATATCCTCCGCCACCGGCTGGCGGTTGAAGAAGATCAGGGGCACCCCGGCCTCCTCCGCCTTGTCAATGAGAACCGCCGCCGCGGTTCGGTCCACGATATTGACACACAGCACATCGCAGCCCCAGGTAATCAGCCGGTCCACCTGTTCCAGCTGGGTCGTCTGATTGCTCCTTCCATCGGCCACCGAGAGGTTGATCTTGATGTCCCTGGCCAGTTCCTCCTCCTGGGCGATCCGCTCCAGGTCCTGTACAATGGTGGAGATGAACGTGTCGTCTTGGGTATAGAGCGCCAGCCCCACCCGCAAGGTCTCTGTTTCCGCTCCCTTTTCTGGGCCGCAGCCAGACAGAGGCGCTATGGCTAGCAGGGCCAGCAGCAGGACGGCAACTCCTTTAAGATGTGACTGGGAAGAGTAATTTTTGGTTGTCCGGCTCATAGATGTCCTCCCCTCGGATCAGGAAAAAGGGCGGCGGCTTCATTTCGCTCCGCTCCCCCCTGGCCAGTTTGGCGGCTCCGTCCACCGCCAGATAGCCCGCGGCGTAGTCGCTCCAGGCGGCCACGGCGGACAGGGCGCCCTGATCCAGGGCCGCTACAACGGCGGCGGTCGCGCCTACGCCGTAGAGATCCGCCGAAAGCCCCTCCAGGCTTTTCACACTGGCGACCGCTTCCGTGGCCGCCGGCTCAAACGTCATCAGCTGGGCAGGGCTCAACTGCCTAAGCAGCTCGGGCAGCCGGCTCGCCAGGCTGTCTACAGAGACTGTCTCAACCTGTGTCTCCACCCCAGCCCCGGCCAAGAGATCTTTGGCCGCCGCCAGGCGCTGGGCCACAGCGGTACAGTGGGGAGCGGTGTCAAGCAAAAGCACCGTTCCACCCTTCCAATCCTCCAGTGCCGCCTGGGCCAGACTGGCCCCCATCTCAGCATTGGGGACTACCACGCTCAAATCAGCCCCCTCCAGCGGGGATTCCAATGTGACCACCGGAACGTCCCTGTCCAACTCCCCCAGGCTTTTCTCCAGCGCCGCCGGGTCCGCGGGGGCGACCACCAGAGCGTCCGCGCCCTGCTCGATCTCCCGCTGTAACAGCTCCCACTGCTCCCTGCCGTCGTTGGCGGTGGCCAGGGTCAAAAACCGCAGTTCAGCCCCCAGCTCCCCGGCCGCCTGCTCCATCCCCATACGGGTGTTGGTCCAGAGGGAGCTGTCCTGCTCCCGAATGATGACCGATAGCTCCAGCGGCTGTGGACGCCTGTGCAGTCCAGACATCTGAGGCAGCAGAAGGGTGAGGGCCACAGCGGCTCCCAGAGCTGTCAGGATGGCCAGCTGGATCAGCGCGCTTCTTCTCTTTTTCATGGCACGTCCTCCCGCTGGTACTGAGCCGCCCCGTCCTGATCCAGAGCGGGGAGGCGGATCCGCACAGTGGTCCCCTCGTCGGGTTCGCTGAATATGGTAAGCCCATATCTGTCTCCGAAGGTCAGCCTAATCCGCCGGTGGACATTCCGCACTCCAATCCCCGATCCGCTGGTGCGGATTTCGGGCCTGTCCTCATCCAGCAGAGAGGCGGCCACCTCTGGACGCATCCCCAGCCCGTTGTCCGCTACATCAATGACCAAGTCCTCCCCCTCCCGCCGGGCTGTGACGGTGATGAGGCCGTCGTCCTCCGCTGAGGCCATCCCGTGGTAGATGGCGTTCTCCAAGATAGGCTGTACTATAAGCTTCATGGTATATAGGCCATCGGTCCCAGGCAGGGCATTGATTTGCGTGGTAAATTTGTTTTTATAGCGTATTTGCTGGATATTCATATAGTGGCGGGCGTGCTCCAACTCGTCCGCCAGGGGGATGATGCTCTTTCCCCGGCTGAGAGAGATGCGGAACAGCCGGGCCAGGGAGGTGACCATTTGGATGGCCTCCTCATAGCGGCCCGCCTCGGTCATCCAAATGACGGAATCCAGAGTGTTATAGAGGAAGTGGGGATTGATCTGGGACTGGAGGACCTCCAGCTCACTTCGGCGCTTCTGCCCCTCCTGCTCGATGATGTCGTCCATCAGGTGCCGCATGGTGGACACCATGGACCGGATCGAGTGGCCCAGGCGCTGCACCTCATAGCAACCTCCCTCCTCGATCTCCACGTCCTCCCTGCCCGCCTCCAGCTCCTTGATGGACTGCTCCAGACGGCGGATAGGATCCGAGATATGGGCAGATATCCGAAAATTCAAAAAGGCCATGAGGAAGATTGAGAACAACAGCAGGGACAGCCCAAAAAGGAATATCTGCCGGGAGTCGGAGACAAACCCTCCCTCCACCGGCACGACTCCCACCAGCTTCCAGCCGGTATAGCCCACGGTCTTTACGGTCACCTGGCGGCGTTGGCCCTGGAACTCCTCGCTGTGGGTGCCATCCCGGTAGCGTGCCGCTGCCTGGTTGTTCTCCTCCTGCAGCCCGGAATAGATGAGCTGCTGCCGGGGATGGTAGATCAGCTCGCCGCTGCCGTCAATGAGATACAGGTAGCCCCCATTGGGCAGCTCCACGTTGCGGCACACCTGTTCAATGCCAGCAAAGCCCATATCCACCAGCAGGACACCCCCCTCTGTGGCTCCGTCCCGGGTCAGCTGGACATAGCGGCTGAGGGAAACCACCCACTGGTAGTGGTAGTCCGGGTCCTCGAAGAGATCCTGGACATGGGGTGTAGAGAAATGGAGGTTCTCCTTCTTCTGAAGCGCCGAGAGGAACCAGCCCGTCTGCGTCAGGTCCGCTGGCTGTTTCAGGGTGCTTAACGGAACGGCGGACACCAACCCTCCCCGCAGGTCAAAGAGGGCGATGGACACCAGGGAGTCCCGGTCGTCCTCATATAACAGCTCCATGGGTGCGGTCAGGCTGTCCCGCCCCAGGTCCGCGCTCTTGATAACCCGGTAGTACATGGTGTCGGACACCCGCATCATAGAGCGGAGATAGCTGTCCAGATTCAAATTGACCTGAGCCAGCACCCGCTGGCTGTTCTCCGCCACCAGTTCCCCGGTGGCGGAAGAAAAGCGCCAAAACAGGCTCAGGCCCATAAAGATCATCCCCACCACCGCCACCGTGGTAAAGGAGAGGGAGATAACCATTTGGATGCTCATTTTCTGGTATCGCTGGGCCCAGCGGCTGGTAAACCGCTTTAATATAGAGGTCACTCTCCCCCTCCTCTCTTTTCGTTGACCAGGTCCCCTTTCCTGGGAAAGGGGCAGCGGGCCATGGCCCGCTGTTATGCCCATCCGGCGGATGGTGTCAGCCCGTCTGTCCCGCCCTGAATTTAGAGGGGGACACACCGAACCGGCGCTTGAACACATAGCTGAAATAGTTGGGGTCAGTATAACCTGTTTGCTCCGCGATAAGGTAGGTCTTTTCCTCTGTTTCCTGCAGGAGCTGGGCGGCCCGCTCCATCCGCACCTCAGTCAGATAGGCGATGAAGCTCATCCCCACCTCCCGTTTGAAGAGGGTGGAAAAATAGGTGGGCGACAGGTGGAGATAGGAGCAAAGGGTTTCTACGCTCAAATCCCCATCCCCATAGTTCCGGGCAATAAAATCCTTGGCCCGCTCCACCGTCTTCCAGGTGGAGTCTGTCCGCTGCTGCCCCAGCAGCTCCCGCAGCTTCAGGCCGCCCTTTACCAGCCACCGCTCCAGTTCATCCAGCGAGGAAAAATCCGTGATGGAGATCGCCCCGGTAAAGCCGGACCCAAACACCCGCTCCAGCTCCACCCCGCCTCCTCTGGCTAGTTTGATCAGGCAGGTCATGGTCTCCAGGAAAAACAGGTGGCACTGGGGCAAAGAGAGCCCCGCCTCGCGGACCCGGTCCATCAGTGTACGAATGGTCCGCTCCACCTCTTCTTGGCTTCCCAGCTTGATCGCCGCTGTCAGTTGGCGCTGGTCCTCCTCCTCGAAGGCCAGCCGGACCGTGTGGTCCGGCTCCATATCGCCGATATAGATGACCTGTACGCTCCCCTTCAGCACACGGTAATCCAGGGCGGAACGGGCCCCCTCGGCCGAGGAATGGAGCTCCTCCGGCCCATCGCAGGGCAAGCCCACCCCCACGGTCAGCGACATCCCCAGATAGCTGTAAGCCAGGGCACACAGCCGCCCCAGCTCCTCGATCAGGGGATATATCCCCTGATCTCCCATATGGGCCAGCAGAGCCACTGTATCATTATACAGGATGGCCCGGATGGTACAGCCCTCCAAGGCAAAATGCTCCTCCAAAAACGCCCGGACGGACAGGAGGAGCAGTTCATCCCGCTCCGGCTTTCCCGCTTCGTTGAGGCAGTCCACCTGGACTAGCGCCGCCGCCCAAGTCCCCTGAGGCAGTTCAATCTCGTATCGGCCCGCCCGCTCCTGAATCAGATCAGCCCGTATCTGTCCATCCAGCAGCCGGGCGTAGAACATTTCACGCAGCACGGGCAGGCTCTCCTCATACCGGCGGCGGAGGGTCTCCATATCCCGCCGCTCCAGCCGCTGCCGGTCCAGCTGGTCCTTCAGCTTGTTCAGCACATCCATCAGCTCAGGGGCGTTGATGGGCTTCAGGATATATTCGGATACGTCCATACCGATGGCCTGGCGGGCGTATTCAAAATCGTCAAAACCGGAGAATACTACTAGTTTAGCCGCCGGAAGGGACTGTTTCAAGCGGCGGCACAGCTCCAAGCCATCCATAAATGGCATTTTGATATCAGTGAGGACCACGTCCGGCCTGAGCTGCTCGGCCAGCTCCAGGGCCTCCTGGCCGTTCTCTGCCTCGCCCACCAGGGCGAAGCCCAGACTGCTCCAGTCGATCTTGCGGCTGATGCCGGCGCGGATCTCCTCCTCGTCGTCGGCCAGCAGCACACGGTAGGGCTCCATAGTGACCCCTCCTTTGGAAAGAGTATAGCACAGGTCTGCCAAGCTATTCAAGGGCCTCCCTTCTTTCCCACAGAAGAAAGGCGCCCGTCCGCCGTGTGGTGGATGGGCGCCCAAAAGGCCAGAGGAACGTGCGGTAGAAATTACTTTTTCACCAGATATTTGCGCATATCCAGAGCGCAGGCAAAGAGGATGATCCCGCCCTTGATGGCATACTGCAGGTTCTGGTCCATGCCCACCAGAGGCAGGGCCACGAAAATCAGGCGCAGCATGATAACACCGATGACGATGCCGCTGATCTTACCGATGCCGCCTACAAAGGACACGCCGCCGATGACGCAGGCCGCGATGGCGTCCAGCTCGTAGTTGACGCCGGTGTTGGCGGTATTGGAGGCGATACGGGCGGACTCCACGAAGCCGGCCCAGCCGTACATGGCACCGGCCAGGGCAAAGACGGCGATGGTGGTGGCAAACACGTTGACGCCGGACACACGGGCGGCCTCCTCATTGGCGCCCAGGGCAAACATATTCTTTCCGAAGGTCGTCTTGTTCCAGATGAACCACATCAGAACGGTCAGCAGCACAGCGTAAATCACATAGTTGGGGATCTTGATCTCCCCAAAGGTCAGCAACGGGGGGTTGCCCACCACAAAGTTGCGGTAGTTGTCGGCCAGGCCGGAGATGGCCATACCGTTGTTGTTGCCCTGCTGGATGTACAGCAGAAGGATGGTGTACAAAATCAGCTGGGTCGCCAGGGTGACGATGAAGGGGTGCAGCTTGAACTTAGCCACAAAGAAGCCGTTGAAGGCGCCGATCAGAGCGCCGATGCCCACCACAATCAGGATGACCAGGGGGATGGGCAGGGTGCCGATGTTGGGCCACATCTTGTTGGCTGCGTCGCTGGCCTGGAGCAGGGAGGCCGCCACACAGGCGGTGATACCCACAGCCCGGCCGGCGGACAGGTCGGTGCCAGTCAGCACGATACAGCCGGCGATGCCCAGCGCCACAGGCAGATAGGCCGCGGTCAGGGACAGCAGGTTGACCAGAGAGCGGGGGGCCAGGAAAGAAGGCTGGGTGATCGCCACATAGGCGGCCACCGCCAGCATAATGATGATCAGGGCATTGTTCAGCAGGGCGTTGCCGACCTGCTTGGCGTCAATGCCTTTCGCCTTGGCGGCGAGCTGCTTGGATTCGTTACTCATGAATCGTTTCCTCCTCTTTACACATACTTCGCCGCCAGGGTGAGGATCTCCTCCTGGCTGGTGTTCTTCGCGTCTACCTCACCGGCTACCTGACCGCCGGACATGACGATGATGCGGTCGCATACGCCCAGCAGCTCAGGCATCTCGGAAGATACCACAATGACCCCCTTGCCCTCGTTGGCCAGGTCGATGATAAGCTGATAGATCTCGTATTTGGCTCCCACGTCGATGCCACGAGTGGGCTCGTCCAGCAGAAGGATCTCCGGCTTGGTCAGCAGCCAGCGGCCGATGATGACCTTTTGCTGATTGCCACCGGATAGAGAACGGATTTGGGTCCTCTGGCTGGGCGTTTTGATGTGCATGGCCTGGATGGCCCAGTCGGTGTCCTCTTTCATCTTCTTGTCGCTAAGATAGGCCAGACGGCCAAAGCCCACCAGGTAATTTTTGATATTGGAGATGACGGTGTTCTCCTTGATATCCCGAATGCCGAAGATGCCGGTGGCCCGGCGCTCCTCGGTAAGGAGGGCAAAGCCGTTTTTGATGGATTCTCTGGGGGTCCGGTTCTGGATCTGCTTACCGTGGAGGGTAATAGTTCCCCCCTGTCGGGTCATGGCGCCGAACAGATTTTCCAGCACCTCGGTCCGGCCGGAGCCGTCCAGACCGGCGATACCCAGCACCTCACCCTTTTTCAGTTGGAAAGTAGCGTCCTTCAGCCGGGTATATTTTCCCGCAATATGTTGGACGTCCAGGATCACCTCTCCCGGCTTGTTGGTCTTGGGCGGGAAGCGGTTGGTCAGCTCACGGCCCACCATCAGCCGGATGATCTCGTCCATGGTCAGCTCCTTGGCCGGCTTGGTAGCCACCCAGGTGCCGTCCCGCATAATGGTGACATCATCACTAATCCGCAGGATCTCCTCCATCTTGTGGCTGATATAGATGATGCCGCAGCCCCGGTCCCGCAGCATATTGATGATCCGGAACAGGTGCTCCACTTCGGTCTCTGTCAGGGAGGAGGTGGGCTCGTCAAAGACGATAATCTTGGAATTATAGGATACTGCCTTGGCGATCTCCACCATCTGGCGCTGGGAAACGGGCAGCGTGGACATCACAGCATTGGGGTCCACCTCTACCTCTAAGGTCTCAAAAATCTCCTTTGTGCGCTGGTCCATTATGCGCTCGCTGACCACAAATCCGGCTACTTTAGGATACCGGCCCAGCCACAGGTTGTCCTTCACCGTGCGGGTCAGGGCCTGGTTCAGCTCCTGGTGCACCATGGCCACACCATTCTCCAGGGCCTCTTTTGAGCTTCTGAAATTGATCTCCTTGCCGTCCAGCGTGATGGTACCCGCGTCTCTGTGATAGATGCCGAACAGGCACTTCATCAGGGTGGACTTGCCGGCTCCGTTCTCCCCCATCAAGGCATGGACTGTGCCAGGACGGACAGTAAGGTTGACGCCGTCCAGCGCCTTGACGCCCGGGAATTCCTTGCAGATGCCGCGCATCTCCAGCAGTGCTGGCTGCTCCATATTGTTCCTCCTCTCTCTTGGTGAAGCTTCCGCTTCATACGCGCCCGGTACAGGCCGCGTCTCAAGCGGGAGCTTCACTTGGAGAGCGGGGCTGCCATCCGGCAGCCCCGCTCGCTTTGGGTCGTTTCTATTGGGGCCGATTCAGCTTTGCCACCAGTCCTTAGTCCTGGGTAGTAGCGTCATACATGGCGTAAGGCACACGGATCTTAGCCACATCAGCGTCAATGGTGAAGGAATCGGTATTGGCCATCAGCTCAACGCCGTCCTGAACGTTCTTGACCAGGGTGACGATGGTGGAGGCCATGCCCACGGCGTCCTGCTTGATGGAACCGGTCATGTTGCCAGCCTTGATCAGAGCCTTGGCGGAGTCGGTGGCGTCAACGCCGAACACGGGGATGATGGTGGTGCCCTCGCCGTTGTTATAGCCCACGTTCTGCAGAGCGGCGATAGCGCCCTCGGCCATACCGTCGTTGTTGCAGATGACCAGCTCGATCATGTTGTTGTTGCCCTCGTTATAGGAGCCCAGCAGAGACACCATGTAGTCGTTGGCAGCCTGAGCGGACCACTTGCCGGCCTGGTCAACCAGGTACTTGGTGGAAGCGGAGGCATCGTAGTAAGCCAGCTCGGGCTTGCCGCCGGCAGTCAGGATGGCGTTGGCGTCCTCAACGGCGAACTGGGTGCGGGCCTCAGCCTCAGCGTTGGCCTCCTGGCCCTTAAACATCACATAGGAGATGGTGCCGTCGCCGTTCAGGTCCACGGCGTCGTAGTTGGCCATCAGGTAGTTGCCGATCATCTCACCCTGCATATGGCCGGCGTCGGGGGCGTTGGTACCCACGAAGGCGCACTTCTCATAGCTGTTGATCACCTCATTGTCGGCGACCTCGCGGTTGAAGAAGATGACGGGGATGTCAGCGGAGCGGGCGGCCTCAACGATATCCTTGGCGGGATCGGAAGTGGAGGTCTCCACGATGTTGACGATCAGAAGATCGGAACCGGCGGTGATGGCGGTGTTGACCTGGTCAGTCTGGGTGGGCTGGGAGCCGGCGCCGTCCCAGTTGTTGGGCTCAATGCCCAGGGCCTTCAGCTGCTCGTCCATGGACGCGCGGACGCTGGAGATATAAATATCGGAGAAGTCATAGTAGAACACGTCTACCCGCATATCGCTGGCGGGAGTGGCAGTCCCCTGAGAGGTGCTGCCGGCGGCGCTGCCAGCAGAGCTGCCGGCGTTGCTGTTCGCACTGTTGTTGTCCTTGCTGCCACATCCGGCAAACAGGCCGATCATCATGACAGCGGCCAGAGCAAGTGCAAGCTTCTTTTTCATTGTTATTCCTCCTGTTTCGTTCAGTTGGCGTCTTACGTAGACTCGCTGAAAAAACCGACGTTTCTTTCAGCGTCCTTATTCTAATCGTTTCTCGCCGCAAAAACGATAGAAAAAACTACGAACTTCTATAAAAAAACTTGGTTTCGTGAGCAAACAAGAGAAAAATTTTCCGAAAAAAGACGAACCCAGCCCTTTTACCCTTACAGTATACCCCTCATTTCTCCTGCCTTACACCACAAATTGAAGCAATAAAAAAGACGGCCTTGAACAGGTCGTCCTTCGTGCAGGGGAATTAAAGCAGATCAGACTGATCAGGGTGCTCCTTGAACCACTTTGCCGCGTAGCTACAGGTTGCCTTGGCACGCAGGCCCTCCATCCGGATCTGCCGCACGGCAGCATCCAGCAGCTGGCCGGCCACCCCCTGTCCCCGCAGGGACTGGTCTACAAAGGTGTGGTCAATGTCAGCCACCCCCTCTGAAACGGGGAATGTGACCTCTGCCACCAGCTTTCCCTGTTCATCCAAGGCAAAAATGCGCTCCCGCTCATGCTGAAACTCCATATCCATCACCTCTTACAAGGTAGTATACCTTACTTTCAGATAGAAGGCAAGACAGGACCATCTTTCTTTTTTGCTTTCAAAATAAAAAAATAAAAAAATTCTATTGACAATTTTCTATCCTCTGCTATAATAACATTCGTGCTTGCGACAGCAGGCGCAAATAGCGGGATTGTGTAAGGGTAGCACGACAGACTCTGACTCTGTTTGTGAGGGTTCGAATCCTTCTCCCGCTGCCAAAGAGAAACCTTAGAGCCTCAACGGTTCTAAGGTTTTTTCATGCCCTGAAATGGGCGGTTTACCCTTTAATTGACCCTTTACAGGTTTCCAAGCCGTTCTATGTATGCCTCCATTCGGGCGGCGCTATCCTCCTTCATGCGCTCCGATACATGGCCGTACACATCAAGGGTGAAGGCGGCGGTAGCGTGGCCTAGATTGCCCTGGACGGTTTTCACGTCATCCCCATTCTGGAGGGAGAGGACGGCAAAGGTGTGCCGTAGATCATGCACCCTGCTGTCTGGCGCTCCGATCTGACCGGCCAGCTTCTTGTAATGGTTGTAAACAGTCTGTGGGCTTAAATTCCCTCCGGTGGCGGTGGTAAATATCAAGGCAGTTTTCCATTCCTCTGTATTGTTCCATCCGGTCCAAAGCTGCCCCGCTCTGAGTTTTTGCACAGCTTGCTCCCGCTTTCTCCGCTCCAGCAGAGAGAGGAGAAAAGGAGCGGGCTTTAATATCCTGGTTTTGTTGTTCTTTAGCGGTGCAAAGGTAAAGCCTCCGTCTTGCTTTGGCCGCTTCTGGAGTTGCTTGCATACTTTAATAGTCCCGGCCTGGAAGTCCACACAATCCCAGGTTAGGCCGGTGGCCTCTGCCTCTCGTAGACCAGTAAAGAGGATTATCTTTAGAATAATCTCATACTCGTCCCCAGTGGCAACGTTGAGAAATGCCTTCACCTGCTCATCTGTGAGCGGGTGAATTTCTTTTTTAACCACCTTTGGAAGCGTAACACGGGCCGCTGGATTATCCCGTAAATAGCCCACTTGGACCGCCGTAGACAAGCATTTGGTAAGGATGCCGTGGATATTGCGGACACTCTTTGCGGCCATACCGCCCCGCTGGAGGCCGTTATAGAAAGATTGTATCTGAGGAGTGGTCAGCTCTGACAGTTTCACGGCTCCGAGGCTGGGCACGATGTGGGTCTTGCACTGGGCTTTATAGTGCTTGACAGTCAGATACTTTTTATCCCCCATGTAATCCTGGAGCCAAATTTCCACCCATCGGCCCAGTGTCATTTTAGACGGCTCGAAGTAATTTCCGGTGTCCAATGCAGCCACAGCTTCAGACAGAGCCTTTCTTACTTCTTTTTGTGTGTCGCCATAGACAGACCGCTGTACTTGCTTCCCTGTACCGGGATCACGGCCCACCGTGTAACGAGCCTCCCAACGACCGTCCTTGCGCTGTCGGATCGTCCCGCTCCCCTGGGCCGCCCTGGTATTCTTTCTTGCCATTGAAATTTCTCCTTTGTTTGTGGTAGAATGGAGGAGCAGTAGCCGTCAAAGTTTACTGCCCCTTATAGCCGTCCCTGGTGTTCGCAGCACCGGGGGCGGTTTTTATATCTTCTCTAGTCCCGCCTCCAATAACGAAAAATATGCTGTGGTCGTTTGATAAACAGGGATATCCATATCTAGCATTATGCTAAATTGATCTATAATTTTTGATCTATAATAATCACATGCTCTGCAACCTTTAAGCGTGATAACCTCACCTTCTTCATGAATTGGATCTTCTAACTCACCAAATGAATGTTCTTTGTATTCTGCGGTCACCTTTTCTGTAAAACGCTTCAAACGGACATAGTCCCGTGCTAGAAGTTGGAATATAGAGCTTGATAAGATAGAGTTTATCCCCTCTATGGTTTCTGGTTCATAGTCCCGACCTTCGTAAATTCCTTGAAGTTGTATTATAACTTGCTCCTCCAAGCCTATCTTTTCGCAAATTTGTTTGATTTCAATATCCTGACTCCTGGTATTCGTGAGGCCCAACAGCCAATCCGCCGAAACCCCATAGAAATCTGTAAAGTACCGCAAATATTCGACCCTCATACCATTATTTTTATATGCTTTAGTATGATGCTCGTCGGAAACCTCATAATTTATTAGGCTGTCTTTAGATATTTCGACGCCATACTTCTCCAAGATAGCAGATCGGAGCTTTTCATGGGATAATCCAAGCCTTTCACGTTCGGATTTTAATCTTTTCCCCATAGTAAGCGACAATTTTTCTGTGTTCACATTATCACCCTCAAATGATTGATTTATTTCAATCTTTTATTTCCTTTGGTCGTATATTTTTTACTTTTATCAGCTTGTAAATCGAACAAATATTCGGTATGATATTATCATCTTATTCCAAATTTTACAGTATTAAAATCACCTTGCCAAGAGGAGGCTGATATAATGAGAGAAAATCAAAAAATCAGGAAAGCTGCACGCATCGCAGGGGTGCCCTTGTGGAAAATTGCGGCAACCGCCGGAATCAGCGAGCCAACATTAATGCGGTGGTTAAGATTCCCACTTTCCGCAGAAAAGGAAAAACTGCTAATGGATGCAATCGCCGTTTTGGAGCAGGAGGTGAACTAATGGACAAACTGGAGTCTTTGGCCGTCTCTGCACCCGAAGCGGCCCGATTGCTGGGAGTATCAAAACCTACAGTCTACCAGTACATTCACCGGGACGACTTCCCGGCCTTTAAGCTGGGCAACCGGACGCTGGTAAGTGTGGATGGTCTGAAAGAATGGATCAGAAAGCAGGTGAACGAACAATGAGTGAACAAAGAAAAACCCGCTCCAGTGTTGCAGCACCGGAACGGGCGGAGGAAACGGGGTCGGCTTCACGGGCGGACACCACTTCCCAAAACTATTGTACGTCAGACCAGGGCCGGACGCAAGCGGGATATATTTCCCAGTTTCTGCTTGCTGGAGCGGGACGGGGGAAATGGAGGCCAGAGTACACCGAGCAGCTAAAGGGCCTCCCCGTGGCAATATTCCAGGACAATGACCAACTGGGAAGGGACTACGCACAGGAAACCGCCGCCGCCCTTCATGGTGTGGCCTCCAGTGTGCAAGTGCTGGACTTGTCCAAAGTGTGGCCGAATGTGCCGGAAAAAGGGGATGTATCCGACTTGATTGCGCACTTTGGCCCGGAGAAGGCCATAGAGATGATAACTGCCCTGATTGACCAGACACCTCAATGGACTCCCGCTCCAGACCCCTTGCTTTCCCTGTTCAAATCGCTGGAGGACTTTCCAGAGGAGGAAGCCAAATGGCTTATTCCGGGGTGGATACCTGCGGGACAAATATCAGTTATTGCGGCGGATGGAGGTATAGGAAAAACCACATTGTGGTGTCACATAATTGCGGCGTTAAGCAATGGTACAACCTGTATACTGGACCCGCCGGGATATACCCGTGAACCCATGAAAATTATGTTTCTGACCACGGAGGACAGTGTAAGGAGGAAACTGCGGAAAAAACTGCGCCTTGCCGGAGCCAACATGAAAAATATCATTACCCCTGATTTTGTTGGAGATCGTTCCGGGATGCTCCATAAGTTAAAGTTCGGTTCTGAGGAATTGGAAAGGGTGCTGCGCTACTTCCGCCCCGCTCTATGTGTCTTTGATCCAATACAAGGCTTTACCCCGCCTCGTGTCAACATGGGGAGCCGGAACGAAATGCGGGATTGTACCGCCCAGCTTATCACCATCGGAGAGGACATTAACACCACGGCGCTGATTGTCTGCCATACCAACAAACGCAAAGGAGCCTGTGGGCGGGATCGTATTGCTGACAGCGCCGACATTTGGGATATTGCCCGGTCTGTGCTTATGGCCGGATTTACCGAGGATCAGGGTGTCCGCTACCTGTCCAACGAGAAAAACAATTATGCCCAGTTGCAGGAAACAGTCCTTTTCTCCATTGACAGCGATGAGCAGATACATAAAGAGGGGACAAGTTGGCGGCGGGATCGTGAGTATGTCATGGGGGCGGAACAGGCCAAGTCCTCACCAATGCGGGAGGATTGCAAGGCGTTCATTATGAAAACGCTGCATGAAGCCGGAGGAGCTATGCCAACAGCCGACTTGGACAAGCAGATCACCACAGCCGGGTATAGCTTTAGTGCTTTGAAACGGGCAAAAGCTGAGTTAAAGAAAGAGGGCAATGTAAAGTATTTCCACACTGGAAGCATTAAAGAAAGGGTATGGCACATTCAAGCCCTAGTGGAGCCGGAGAACGGTGGTTTTGAGGAACTTTCAGACGACACCGAGACACCCTTTGAAAGCCCTATCCCGTCGTCTATATCAAAAGTGGTCTAATACGAAATTTTTCTTAGAGTATCAAGGGTTTCCGTACTTGACCACCCTGGTATTGTACGGCTCTAAGTGGAGAGTACAGATTTTGTACTTGACCACCCTGGTATATGCCGCAACGATTAGGCCGTACTTGACCACCTTGCATATAGATAACGGTTGCGGGTAGAGCAAAAAGCAAAGTGGTCAAGTACAGATTTGAGAGGAGCGATAATCTATGAAACAAATAATCTGCCCGCTTGATGGGAAGCCCTGTGAAAAGGACTGCCCGGACCGCTACATAGATCATCCCGGTGGTGGCTGTTTCCTGACCACGGCCCAGGAGATGGGCGCAAAGATCATTGACCTGGGCGGCGGTGATGTTGGAATGATGTTCACTCCAAACGGGAAGAAGGTGAAAATATGACGGACAACCAGGCCTTAGCAATCGTGAAGCAACTGGAGCGAATTGCGGATGTATTGGAGAGTATAGAGGAAGTCCTTGCGGCTGGAGGTGGTTCTAACGGGTAGAACAAGCCAGAGAAAAGGCCGGGTGGGAGAGTTGGAGCTTGCCCGGCTTCTCCAGGGGTGCGGCTACGATGTACAGCCGGGACGGGCGGTGAGTTATGGGGCCACCCCCGATATTTCGGGGCTACCCGGCATCCATATCAAGTGCAAGCGGGCGGAGCAGTTACGGCCCTATGGCTGGATAGCCCAGGCGGAGCGGGACGCTGTGCGCTTTGGTGATGGCCTCCCCGCTGTATTCTTCCGCCGCTCCCGCTCTCCGTGGTTGGTGGTGATGAAGCTGGAGGACTGGCTAAAGATATATCGAACCCAGAGCGAACCCAGAAAAACCGCCCCCAGCGAATGAGAGCGGCCCCGGCGTGGTAGTATGTGAACTTGTCACCCACATTCTACCACGAAAGGGGCCGGGTATCAATGACCAACGAAGAACTAGCGAAGGAGATCCAGAGCGGGGATAGGGACAAACTGCTGGATCTGTGGGCACAGGTAAAGAGATTCGCTCATAATTTGGCCTATAAATGGACTGTGGCCCTCAATGGGCGGGGCGGGCTGTCTGTGGATGATTTTGAACAGGTGGCCTTTCTCGCCCTTCTGGAAGCCCTTGAAGGCTGGCGGCCAGAGGGCGGGGCATTTCTCACATGGTACGGCCTGCTCCTAAAATCGGCTTTTTCCGAGGCGGCAGGGTTGAGAACACAACGGGCCAGAAGGGACCCGCTCCAAAACTGCATCTCTCTGGATGCACCAATTACAGACAGCGAGGGGGATACACTGTCCCTGGCGGATGTGCTGCCAGACCCGGGGACGGAACAGGCCATAGAAAATATTGCGGAGTGCGGCCTGCGCTATGCTTTACACCGGGCCTTGTTGACCCTGTCAGAGCCACAGCGGAGGGCCGTGGTACTGCGGTATTGCTATGGCTTTACCCTGGATGAAACAGCGGCCAGAATGGGAACTACCAGGACAACGGCCAGATCAGCGGAACAAAAGGGCCTCCGCCTCCTGCGGCATCCCAGGAACAGCCAGAGGCTAAGAATATACCGTTAAAATCGCCAGAAAACGCTAATATAATTGAGTTTGATAACGTATTTAGGCATAAAAGCAGAAAGGGGTGGAGGTGTGTATTTTCGCTGTAATGCTGGTGGATGGAATAAAACCCATGAACAGGTGGAGCAGACACCCCGAA
>CDZQ01024346.1_pt1 | contig 58499 bp, 56 predicted proteins | sample 554831 | NCBI WGS metagenome assembly CDZQ01 (sample SAMEA3182112, study PRJEB8094) | gut metagenome | biome: human; feature: gut; material: Stool; isolation source: human stools | place: Canada | collected 2013-05-06 | reverse complement strand
TTCTGAACGATACCATCTCTGTTGCGTACGGTGTGGAAGAAGCAACGCTCAAGAAAACGCCGGGCTGGCTTCCGACCTCGGCGCTTCCCGGCAAGGAAGGTATGTGCGTGGTTTACGGCCACCGCAATCGGAATCATTTGAAGGTACTCGAAAAGGTCACCGTGGGCGATACCATTACAGCAACAAAAGACGGCATAGCCTACACCTATGCCGTTTCAGATGTTGCCATCTACGAAAGCACATCGGATTGGCGGCTCCCGACACTGGACGGAAGTACGCTTGTGCTGGTGACCTGCTATCCGTTCAGATATAGCGGACATGCGCCTGGAAAATGTGCCGTGACAGCGCGGCTTATTGGTTGAAATCAAGCAATCTCTGGTTTGCACCTTTGCAACTTCGCCTGAGAATGATTACAGTGTTGTATATAAGGTATTCGGGAAAGGAGCTTGCAATGCTGTCTTTTGAAAGTGTGCTGGATTGCTTTGAACCGGTCATTCGGGCCGGAATCTGCGAGGTGCTGATAACTCGCCATGGATATGTGGTCATGGAGTGGGATGAAGAAGAGCGCGAATGGTTCAACGTGACCCATTGCGATACGCCGGAGGCATTGCGTGAAGCGATTCTCTCGGCATATGAGGGCTATTTGCGTCTCATACTTGTCCCGGATTTTCACGAGCTCACCGAAGAAAAAACGCGCGTGATACAAAAAAGGAGCGCGGCTTTGGAGCGTTCACTTAGGGATTATTGAAAACAACGATAATTTTTGAGTGACGTCCTCAAGCGGTGCCGAACAGAAAGACCACACAGCAGGCCACATAGTCTGCTGTGTGGCCTTTTTCTGCTTTAGGCATCCCCACCGCTATCCATTAGCGTGGCGAGCATAAGCCGACCGCCGAGCCGGAAAGCATAGGAAAATATCTCCAGTTCGATTAAGCCGTACATTTCACTGACACAGTCATCGTATTTTTCAAGTGTCTCCCGTTGTTCAGCCGTCATAGAATCATGTAGCCGATCACGGTTACGCCCCATCAGCTTGAGCAGTTCTTTGACTGGCCGGCTGCTTTCCTTGCTCTGTTCCTGGGGATTTATATTCCCGTACCAGAACTCTTCAAGTATGTTGCCCATATCACACCTCCTTGCATCGAGACACTATGCCATAGAAGGTGTGATAAGTCCAGATAACAAAGTGTGAACGAAAGAACCACACAACAGGTTGCGAAATCTGCTGTGTGGTCAATTTTTCCTTAATTATTTAGTTTCATGTGTATTCCGCCACTCTTTAAGGAGTGCATTTAGAGCAACGCCTGTTTTCAGACGCTCCTTATAAACCTCTGTTTTCCTGTCTGAGCCGGTACTGATGTGGTCAAATCGTGTAATCTCGCTGATTTTGTCGCTCAGTAAGTTCTGGTGCCCTTCGATATACACCTCAAAGGCCAGTCTTTCCTCGTCCGAGCGATAGAATAGCACAACATCTTGGAGATGCATAAAAGCATAACGATGATCACTGTTTTGAGGATCATATAAGAACTTTAAGATTCTATATCGCTTGCTACCACCGACATAATATTTATAACTGTATTTGTAATGCAGACCATATTCGTCATGACATATATACCCCCAGGTGGGCGTAGGAATCTGCAATCTACCGCCATCAAGAACGACAATCTGATACGAGTCGAGGATTGTAGTCTGGTACTTGATGTTTAATTCATCATAGGAAGTATTTGAATTCGGCATGGCATAAGCATAGAACTCTGCGTCCAAATCATCGTCATTCGGATATATTTCTATCGTGTATTCTGGGCGATAAACATTGTAATACCCATTATCGGAAGTAGTCCATTCTGCTTTGTTATGTAGCCGATCATAGATATATTCTAATGGGGGTTTGGTAAGACCCAGTCTTTTTCTCCACAAATTCTCTATATCCGTCACATCAGCATTTCCATTATCCGGTGTGTTTTTGTCGCCCGTCCGAGTATAAATACACCCTGGACGCATCTGCCCATACTGCTTCTTTAAATAAATGGGTGTGTTTTCAACATTGAAGATAGTCAGCACATCCAATTCAACACCATCAAAAACGATGGTCTTTACTTCCACAGTAGGATACACATCCCCTGCAAAAATGAGATTTGATATAGCATCGATAATATCTGCCTGTTTCTTTCTCAGTTTTTGCATACCTTTGATTTCCAGATTGTCGGCTACACCAAAAATCAAATAACAGTTTTCATCGTGTACAGTGTTGGCAAAGCAAACGATGTCCTTAATCAAATCTGCAATATTCTCATGCCACTCTTGCTTGAAATCCCAGCAGTCACCTTCTTTGCCTTGTTCAAGGAAGAAGCGAATAAGACTATCCGTTGAGTAGTATTGAAATTTGGACACTATCAGTACCTTCTTTGTTCATTATTAAAACGGAAGGGAATCATAATCCTCCTCGTCATCATCTGGATCAGAAAGACCGAGCAGCTGTTTTGCTCGCAGTAACAACTGGTCATATGTAATGATGTGAAGCTGATGGTATGCAGCATTCAAAATACGGAGGGCACGCATCTTATCTTCACCCCAATCGTCAGAGCGTCCATACACCAACATACATTGTGGTTTTACAGTCTTTGTTCCGCCCACACGTTCCATAAATTCTACAGAATTGGATTGAAGTTCAATTCTGTAAAGGTAATTTAAGCATTGGGAAATTGCTGCAGTTAACTGAGCAGTAGGATAATAATTTCCATGGGAATCTGGCCCCGCCCAAAATTGCAAATCAGGCCGTTTAATTTCTACAACATCAAGAAATCCATCTATTGAACGCATTAGGTAGTCGGCAATGTCGTTGGTATCAATATCTCTCTCCGGCAAAATGTTGAGGTATTCTGAACCAAGTACCCATTTGTTTTGAGAGAACCAATTCTGCCAAAACGATTCCGTCCTCTCTACATCAATTGCTTGTTCAAATTCCTGGACTGCATTATTCCGTTCTGCAGCAGTGATCGCTACGGTAAGGTTTTGCGTCAAAATACCGGATTCGATCAACTTAGATACAACCTCATCATCAGAGATGCCTAAATCACGCACCTTGGTAAATAGCTTGGCTGCATCCTCATCTGCCTCTATAAACTCAGTCATACCAATATTCAATGGGGTATAGTACTCTTGAATATATTCAATTAGTTTATCGATTTCTTCAGGCTTAAGAGTAATGGCTTTATCTTCCTTGGTTATCCATTGATTCCCAACTTTCTTCTGTCGAGCAATTTTAAGGGATACAATTTGCTCGCCGCTGGATTTATGGCAATTTCTAAAAAATACTGCTTTGCAAGCACTTCTGGGGCCAGATCCTAAAATGCAGGGCTCAACATACTCTTGGCCATCGGCTGTTTTACTTACATTTTTCCACTCTTTTGCCATAAAAAACCTCTCAATACTGAGTTAGAAATTGAACTCTATTCCAGTCAGAACAGCACCGAAATCGTATTGCGGTAACGCTCCGAAATAATCTGTTTCCAAACCGACATCCAAAACATACATAAAATCCGCAAAATCATAAATCACAGGCTCACCGTGATTATCCATGAGATTCTTCCGTATGCTATCGGTTTTAGCGATGAGGCAAGTGTACTGATAATCCTTGTCGATTGCAGATGTATTTCCGTTAGGATGCGCCTTTTGCAGATGCTGACCACTCGTCAATGCGATCAAATTCTCCAGGTACTCTGCAATCTCTTGATACCGGTGTTTCGGGAAAATATGATGCATATGCGTAGCCTTTTCTCCAACAGAGAACCGATCCAGAATTTCGGATTTTCCATCATTGTATTTGTCGTTGAACTGTCGCAAATACTTTATCGCTCTGGATACACGGTACTGGTACTCATCGTCAGTCTGGGCAACGGGAACAAAGTCTCCTCGTGCCACATTTTTATCCTTGCCCGCCGCATCATCACGCCAATTGGTCTGATTATAAATGATCTTGTCATATGTAATCATGGATGGAGATATTTTCCCCTTGGCAGTGCCTTTTTTGTGGTATTTACAGGCCAGAGGGTTGAGAACCTTGGTGAAAATTCTGCTTGCCTCCACAGCAGTGTTGATGGGGGTGTACTTAATGCAGAAAGCCGCAAAGGTATCCTTGAGATTCTGAAGAGCATCATTTGTCTGCTCATCGAAGAATGTCTCAAAACTGTCCCACAGTCCACTATCCTTCAGCGTTTTCTCGATGTATAGGCACAGAAAGTCAAACGCATTTCTCTCTCGAAGTGCGATGTACTGCAGGATATCCATATTGGCAACGCTAAATTGAATGGTATTGCGAACAACGCCGTCCTCGCGCAATACGCCTGCAGCAGCCAACATTTTCATTGGTTGCCGGAAGAACTTGTTATATTCATCCAGAGTAGTTCGGCGCAGTGGATCGGGTTTGCAGAAAATGTTTTGGACATTCGTAATGGCATATTCCGACTTCCAAATATTCGGAGACTGAAACGGCTGACTGCCGCCATTCTGAATATAGTCCATGATACAGTCAGCAACAAAGCATACGGCATCAAAAGCACATTTCTGGTCAATCCAACGGCCATTGCCTGAAATATGGACATCATAATTGCGTTCTTCTAAAAATCTCGATACAAGATTATTATTCATCTCTTAGCACCCCGTAATAATATACGCTATTATTGTCGACATTAATTGACTGAGTGGACAGATTCCGCGCAATCCCATAAAACCGTCTGTACTCCTCAGATGAAAAGAACGCCTTTTGCTTCGCTGTTAATCGGAGATCTTCCTTTGGAATGAGTACAGCTACAGAGCCATCAGGAATCGTATTTGGCAAATTGTCAATGACCCGCGGATTATAGGTCATGTTCGGAGTTAGGTACACCCGTTCATTGTTCACAAACTGAGATGCCGACACCGTTTCAGCAATCTGTATCGGAAGGTACACATCGTAATCCGGTATATGTGTTATGCCCAATCCATCGTCATCAATATTTCTGGCTTTAATGACCCACAGACAATTGCCATTCGATTTTGCAACGGTATTTGCTTTGGTGATCTGCCTATCTCGGAACACAGTAAATACATCAAATCGGAGTTTTTTTGCGACCTCATCAAATTGTTCATCGCGATAAATCACGAAGGAGGGGTACGCCGGATCGGTAAGATACTCCTGACTGCGGGTATGCTGCATATTATACTTCATACTATAAACAGTCGTGTCCTTTGGCTTTTGCCGAGGATAGATAATCATACACATGGTTTCAATAGAAACCCCGGTAAAGCCATACCGCCCAAAATCAATAATGCTATCAATCTTTACTGTCCGCAAATAATCTCTTGTTTGGGTGTATTCTTCGGATGCAAGGATATTTTTGTTCAAGACCAAAGAAACACAGTCACTACAACGAATACACTTTTCCAAGAATATTGCTGCTAAGTTATTCGTTTTCTGATTAACATTTGCTTTCAATGCCTCTGCAATAGCAGGTGTTTTCTTCTTCAGCTTGGAGAAAGGAGGGTTTCCAACAGCCAGGTCATATCTGTACTCTGGTTGCCATGTGATAAAGTCATGACAGATTTGATTAATAGTGAAATTGGAAGGTACACCGATTCGGTTCAGCAGGAGAGAAAATGCTTCCAGGCTTGCTGGGTCAATATCGACCACATCAAGGATTACATGGGGAACATTTTCATACTGCTTGAACAGAAATGGAATGAAACTCCCTGCTCCAACAGAAGGCTCCAGAATACGAATCTCTTCCTTATTGAACACAGGAAGTCGTCCCATAATTTCATTTACGATAAACTTATTCGTATAAAATGCCGCATTCTTTTCCCTGTGTGCATTGCATAGTTCTGTGATCCTCATAAGAGAAGCAATGTCCAAATTGAGCGGATTGTCCCTCAAAAATACAATCAGATTGTCTCTTTCTGCAAGGTTGTTGTCTGCAATGATGCGGTTAATCTCGGCTGCATCGCTCCGCTTCGTTTGCATTGCTACTTTAATACGGGTAGCAATTTGGCGCATAATTTCTGTAGGAACAGCCTCACCGAGGCATTGACGGATATTTACTTCATGCTCTTTATATACTTTCCGTTTCTCAACATCACTCATTGCATTGAGTTCGTCAAGCGAATAGTCAACCCACCTAAAAGAGTGCGGTATGGTCATCATATCCATAAGTTCCCTGATGCTGAACACACGATCCTGCTCTGGGTGGACGGTATTCTGGGCCGCAAGCTGATCGTTACGAGTGTGGACGCATTGAACGAATCTGTCCCATGGCTGACGGGTATATTTGTCCCTGTTCTTACGAGTGTTTTCGACCCGCTTACCATCAATAATACGATGTGGCCGTTTGGCCGGGTCAACATTATCAAACGCAGATTCACTCTCTTTCAAATCATGAATCCAGGGGCGCATAGCAGGATCGTATGTTCTGAACGCATGATAAAAGTCACTTTGGCTGATTTCGCCCCACTCCAGCCTGGGGTAATCAAAAATAATCTCTCTCAATGTTTTTTCAGGTCTAAAGCTGGGATATAAATCGAACGGCGTGATGTTGTTTCTATACTTTTTGCTGACACCAATCATCAGAGTTCTTGTTCTGGAAGAATTAGAACCATAGTTCATAAAGTTAAGGATTCTTCCAGAAATGATATATTCGGCACCCAGTGCGCTTCTGATGTACTCTCCGATAGGCATGACTTGCTCATCCGGTGTAATACATAATGTCTTTTGGAAAGCCATCACATTCTCGAAAATAAAGAAACGAGGCTTTATCCGGTCAATAATTTCTACAGATTCAACTACCAAGCTATTTCGGTTAATTTCCTGATCATTCTTTTTGTGATTGATGACACTAATACCTTGGCACGGAGGGGTAGCAATAATTACATCGATGCCATCATTACCCAGCTTTTCCCATTTGCTGATTTCATCATATATCTTCTGCTTAATTGTTGGCTGCGTAATATCGCCTGGGATGTAGCCAGAGTCCAGCTTGCATTTTTTATTTACACGCTGCACATCCATGCGTCTCGGCAAAAGTTCGTTGGTTGCAACACATTCAAACCCTTCCATATGGAATCCGTAGCAACCAACCCCCGCCGAACTAAATAGGGAAATGTATGTCATGGTTTTATCCTTTAACAATGTGTTACACCTCCCCTTTATCATCGTTCATGCATTTATGTTCCATGATATCTCCAAAGTCACAGTGAAGGACATCGCATATTCTGCCAAGAATGGCTAAGTTTACCGCCTCATCCCGACGCATTTTAGTCATGGTATTGGGCGCGATTCCGGCTTTTTTCCGTAATTCTGATTGGCTCATTTTTTTGTCAATCAGAAGTTTCCATAGACGATTATATGAAACGGACATACTATGCCTCCTGTAAAAGTCGTATATCAATATTATAGCGACAGAATATGAATTTTTCAAGACACAGTCGCAAATATATGCGATTTTTAATTAAATTTCATTTTTAATATCCCTATGTCAGAAATGACATAGGGATTTTTTGTTTTCAACGGCAAAAAATGACCTCTGCCGTGGCCAAGTAGTGAGAAGCAAAACTTTTCCTCGGTGGTGAAGTGAGGAGGGTTCGAATCTTGCTTTGTTTTCGCTTATAGGCAGAGGAACAAAAAATCATAAAAAATTATGAATTTCTTTTCCCAAACGGCACTCTCATCCGCAGTGGTGAGTGAGAAGAGAAAATTTTCGGGTTTTCTGTTCAAACGCCGACCACACCTCCAGTGGGTAGTGGGGGTTGACATTTCTCCCATGTAAACGAGGTGGCAGAAAAATCATGAAAAAATATGATTTCCTTCGTCAAAATGCATCTCCCATCTTCAAAGAGGTGTAGAGGGAAGAAAAATTTGCAGATTTTTTCCCAAACGGCTCTCTCATGTCCTGTGGAGGGTGAGGAGAAAATTTCCAAAATTTTCAGCCAAACCTGGATCTGACCTCCAGTGGGTAGTGAGGAAAGCACCACTGGAAAAATCGAAAGGAGGCACACACAGTGCAAGTTCAATTAGAAAAGATTCCGCAGTTCCTCAAGGCACACGGCCAGTTCTGCAACTGGAAATATGAACTGCGGGATGGCAATCAAACCAAGGTGCCGTACATATCGGGTACCACACGCCGAGCCAGCGTGAGCGATCCTGCCACCTTCACCGCCTTTGATACTGCGGCATCCGCAACAGGCTTTGACGGCATCGGCATCCGTGTCCACGGCAGAATCGTGGGTATCGACCTCGACCACTGCATCGAGGATGGCAAACTGCTCCCGTGGGCGCAGACCATCGTAGACCGCTTCGGTGCGACCTACATCGAGGTCAGTCCCTCCGGCACTGGTATCCGCATCTTTTGTCTGCTGCCGGACGGCTTTATCTACGATACACAGACCTATTACATCAAGAAAGGCGACATCGAGGTCTACATCCCCGACCACTCCAACCGATTCCTCACTGTCACCGGCAACGCTCTCACGGAGGCTGATGTAGCGGAAATGGCAGAGGCTCTCCTCTGGCTGCTCGATACCTATATGTGCCGCCCTACACCGCCCACGCCGACTGTGTCCGTTCCTGGCGAAAGCTATCTCAGTGATGAGGCTGTCATCGCAAAAGCCTGCGCCGCCAAGAACGGAGAAAAGTTCCGCAGACTGTGGGACGGGGACATCACCGGGTACAAGAGCCAAAGTGAAGCAGATGCCGCCCTCATTGCTACGCTGGCGTTCTGGTGTAGCGGCGATAAGGCACAGATGGACAGGCTGTTCCGACAGTCCGGCTTGATGCGTGAAAAGTGGGATACCCTCCGTGGCGCTGACACCTACGGCAATATCTCCATCGAAAAGGCGGTGGCTCGGATGACCGATTATTACAAACCCATCATCCCACGCTCCGCCGCCGAGGATTTCGGTGTGGACAGGCTCAAGGAACTTGACCCTATGGACTCCTCAAAATACCCGTGGAACGACATCGGCGCCGGTCACATCTTCGCAGATTTCTACCAAGACCGACTGCGCTATGTACCGGAACGGAAGATGTGGTTTTACTACATGGACGGCATCTGGAAGCCGGACACCGGCAGCCTCCGTGCGATGAAATACTGCATGGAACTGGCAGACCTCATGTACACCTTTGCTCTGGAGATCCGTGATGAGGATAAGCGCAAGTCCTATATGAAATATGCCAGCCGATGGCAGAGCCACTCCAACCGGGTCAATATCCTCAAGGATGCACAGGTGTACCACCCAATCCCGTATGGCAGTTTCGATGCAGACATTTACATCTTCAACTGCAAAAACGGCACTCTGCATATCGACACCGGGGAATTCACCGAACACCGTAGCTCCGACCTTCTTACCAAGATAAGTCCTGTGGTGTATGACCCTACTGCCTACGCGGAGCGTTTTACCACCTACATTGATGAGATCATGAGCGGTGACGCTGATCGGGCAAAGTTCCTGCAGAAGATACTCGGCTATGGTCTTACCGGGGACACCCGTCACGAGTGCATGACCATCCTCTACGGCGTGACCACACGCAACGGCAAAGGCACCCTCTGTGAAAGTGTGCTGAAGGTCCTGGGCGACTACGGCTGTGCCTCTCGCCCGGAGACCATCGCTATGAAAAGTTACACCAACGGCTCGCAGCCCAGTGAGGATGTGGCTCGGCTGGCGGGAGTCCGCTTCGTGAATATCCCGGAGCCGGGAAAAGGTATGGTGTTGGATGCCGCCAAGGTCAAGGCTATGACCGGAAACGATACCCTCAATGCCCGGTTCCTTCACGAGAACAGCTTTGATTTTCAGCCGCAGTTCAAGATCTATGTGAACACCAACTTCCTGCCGGTCATCAACGATATGACCCTGTTCTCCAGTGACCGCATCATCATTATCCCGTTCGACAGACATTTTGATGAGAAGTCTCGAGACACTACGCTGAAACGCCGCTTTGCCAAACCGGATGCACAGAGTGCCATCCTTAATTGGCTGTTAGAAGGATACCGCCTGTTGCAGACAGAGGGACTGTTCCTTCCCAAATCCGTGAAGGACGCCACAGACCGCTATCAGCATGACAGTGACAAGATGGCACTGTTCTTTGAGGACAACCTTGTGGCGGATGCCGCTGCCGAGGAACTGACCTCCACGGTCTATGCCCGGTATAAGGGATGGTGCCAGGACAACGGCAGTTACCCGGAAGGGATGAAAAACTTCAAGCAGGGACTACAGGCTTTTGCCCATGTAGTCCGCAAGCGCCCCAAGTACGGCGGCGAGAAAACCACGATGCTCGTCGGCTATCGGCTCATTTCCGAGTTCGATGCTCCGCCGCTAACATAAATCACACGGCTTGGGGCAGTGTGGCAGATGATTATAGGTTTTCTCTATAGGAAAACAAATCTTAAAAGCAACCATAATTACTTGCCACATTGCCCCAAGCGGAAAGGAGGTGGTGCCTATGATTGCGTAGCACCCTGTGACCTATACACCAAAAAAACAACGAAAGGAGCAGAAAAATGCGACACAAATTCTTCTACGGCCTTGAGCCGGGTATCAAAAACTTCAGTCCCAAGGATTTCGACCAGTGCGACTATGACTGCCACGTCATCTTCCAGAACAAGCGTGGTATGCCCGTGGCGGTGTCCCGTCACAAGAAGATGGATTTCTGGAAAGTGCAGAACGGCTTTTCCTCCGTATTCTTTGGCACGAAGGCAGAGGCTCTGGCATATTGCAGGGGCCGTTTTCTGGACGCTGACGGAAAGGCGGTGTAAGCCATGACTGAGGTCCGCTATTACCCACTCATCAACTGCGATACCGAGGGTACGGAGAAAGTGGCAATGATCCCCACGACCAACGGTAGAACAGTCAAGAACCAGAGCAGAATGTGGCTTGAGGAGATGGTACCTCACTACTTCCGGCTCTGCACCCAAAACAGCAGTTCTACTGATACCTTCAATATCCGCTGCCCTCGATGTGGCACGGCGCTGAAGCGTATCAGTGAGGACATCAATGAAACCAAGCGTGGCCTGTATGTATGCAGTGCCTGCAACAAGAAATAAGGAGGATACCAATATGGAAAACGAGATCAAGAAGGATTTTTTGCAGGAGCATTTCCGCAAGCATGATTCGATCACCCTGTACCAGCCGGACGGCACTCCCGTCACCTTTGGCAAGTATCACAATCTGGTAGTGACCGGAGGTCATCGCAGATACCTGTTCAAGGACTATGAGAGCCTGATGGTGTTCTACAAAAAGCAGCACCTCTGCTTGAAGCCGGTCATCACCATTGGCTGATACTATCCGTGCGTACCCCATGACCGGGAGGGGCGGTGATTATCTCTGCACCTTTTCAGCCATGCAACGGGTGTGGGGCCTCACGCACAAATTCGCATATTCAAACGGGGTATATGCCCTGATTCAAACACTATGGAGGATTTTACTATGAACATTACCAAGGAATATTTCGAGAAGCAGCTCAAAAAGCATGACAAGGTCACGGTGTACTCCCCGGAGAACATTCCGCTGAACATTACCAAGGCGCCTTGTATCCGCCGCGACGGCATCGGCACTGAATTTGAAATGGACTGTGCTGACCTTGCCGATTACTGCAATCTGCTCGGTCTGTCCATCAAGCCGAATAATAATTAAAGGAGGACATTATGATGAAAACCTACACTGAAATACTGCCCCACATCGAGAACAGTGATTACGCAACCCACTTCTGGAATGCCATCCGTGGCAAACAGGGCCAGAAAGAACATCTCACCAATGGTATTGATACCACCACCGGTGCATTCACTCTCACTCCCAAGAGCCAGGATAAGTACATGGCAGCAATCAAGCAGGAAGGTCTGTTCCGCAGCCTTGCCACCGATATCCAGATCTATGACCACGCTTACAACATCAAGACCGTAAAGGGTGACGATGTAGCGGTCTGGGTGCCGGAGGGCGGCACAATCCCTATCACGGATGGTATGGGCGACTTCGGTGATATTGCTCTGAAAAGCCACAAGCTGGCGGTGTTCCTCAAATTGGAGGATGCTCTCATCCGTGACCCTTACTTCAAGGTGGAGGATCATATGGTGAATCGTCTGGCCAGGAACTTTGGCAGAGCCGAGGACAATGGCTTCATCAATGGCACTGGCGAGGATATGCCCACCAGCATTCTGGCTGAAAGCGGTGGTGCCGATGTCGGTGTGACCACTGACGCGCTGACCTACGATGATGTGGTCAAGCTGTTCTTCTCTGTGAAGCCGGAGTACCGCAAGCACGGCACCTGGCTCATGAACGATGAGACCGCTCTCGCTCTGCGTACCCTCAAGGATGATTCCGGCAACTACATCTGGAACCACGCCAACGATACCATTCTGGGCCACAAGGTCTGCATCTCCGAATTCATGCCCGGTGCCCAGTCCGGCAGCAAGCCTATCGCTTTCGGTGACTTCAGCTATTACTGGATCGTCTGCCGCCGTCCTGTCAGTGTCCGCACTCTCACCGAGCAGTTCGCAATGGTGGACTGTGTTGGCTATCTGGCATACGAGTTCCTGGATGGCAAACTCGTCCGTCCCGAAGCCATCAAGGTCATGCAGATGACCGAAACCGCCGCATAATTCCCGGGAGGCCCCTGTGGGTTATATCCTGCAGGGGCTATTCCCCCTAAAACTTATGCGAATTTGCACACGAAGCCCCACGCCGTTTTCCGTTTTGGAAAGCTACAGAGATCAGACCCACCATACCGGGTCGGAAAGGAGACCGATATGGATGTGAACACAATTACCAATAAGAAACCGAGCCGAGTCACAGAAATGCAGGTCGGTGATACGATCTTCACCGTAGTCTCCGTTGAAAGTGACCGAGCCAGAGAACGCCTTTACGATAAGGTAAAAAGAATGATACTGAACGATGAAAATACGGAAACGCCACCCACGGCTGCGGCTGCATAAACGCCTGTGCGGTAGGCCGTGCCGTTATCATAAAATTCACACTAAAGACCGCAAATAACCCTTGACTTATCCGCAATAGTACGGGAATATATAGTACCCGCTTGAGGACTGTCGGAAAGGAGCATACCATGAAACAATTAAATAGACAGTCCTCCACTATTGCGACGGATAAAATCACGGCTCTGTACTGCCGCCTCTCCCGTGACGATGAACTTCAAGGGGATAGCAATTCCATTCTGAATCAAAAGGCTATCCTCCAGAAGTACGCTGATGACAACGGTTTCGGAAACACCTTATTTTTCGTGGACGATGGCTACAGCGGCACGAACTTCGATCGCCCGGACTGGCAGCGCCTTATGACACTTGTGGACGAAGACAAGGTCGGCACGGTCATCGTAAAGGATGGCTGTGTAATAATAGAACCAACACAGAAAGGCCTTGAAAATCAAGGCTTTGTGGCTGGTTCTATTTGTTTTTGACCCGAAACAAAGAGAATTTCAATCATATAATGCAATCTGCGCCGCTGGCAGCGTAACGGAGGAAATGCCAGATCAGAAAAGAATAGTATTTGAACATAGAGCGGTTATCTGCCGTCAGGAGAAATCCTGGCTGGCGGGTAACCGCTCTTTTTTTGTTTCTGCCGTTACTGGCAGGAGCAGAAAGTATGCAATGCAAGGAGGTTGTGTGAAGTGAAGAATGTGTTGCTAACGAGTACAGTGCCGTAAGGAGGTGGTTGAGATAGCTGTTTTCCGGGTAGAGAAAAATACCAACTACACAACCATGTCTAACTACCATCTGCGGGATCAGACACTGAGTCTGAAAGCAAAGGGGCTTCTCTCCATGCTTCTCAGCCTGCCAGACACATGGCACTACTCTGTGAGAGGACTTGCGGCAATTTCCTTGGAAGGCGTAGATGGTATTCTCACCGCTTTGAAAGAGCTGGAAACACATGGCTATCTGGAACGTCGCCAGCTTCGTCAACCGAACGGCCGCTTGGGACAGACGGAGTATGTGATTTTTGAAAAGCCGAGATCGCAGCCGTGTATGGATTCACCGTGTACGGAAAAGCCGGATACGGTAAGCCCGAATACGGTTCCGCCGGATACGATAACTCCCGCACAAAGAAGTAAAGAAGGATCAAGTAAAGAACAATTAAGTACAGATGAGAAGGCAAAAACAGTATCAGAACCTTCCCGTCATCGGTACGGAATGTATCAGAATGTATTTCTTTCGGACGAAGAATTGCAAAAACTCCAAACTGAGTTTCCAGCAGACTATCAGAGCCGCATTGAACGATTATCGGAATATATGGCTTCCAGCGGAAGACGCTATAAAAATCACTTAGCCACCATCCGCAGTTGGGCAAGACGAGATTCCAAACAGTCAAAACTGCCTGCATATAGCCATGATAACTACCGGTACAAGGAGGGAGAAAGTTTATGAATACAATGTTCGATTTTCTGGATCGTATTCAGGTTCAGAAAGAACCTGGACCGGAGCAATATCTCGGCGAAGATGGACTCATCTATTGCGGAAAATGTCATACGCCGGTTCAATGTCGGATCACATTTGAGGGTAAAGAACGAATCATGCCCTGCATCTGCAAATGCCAGAAGGAAGAACGGGAACGACAGGAACAGCGTATGAAGGAGGAAGAACAGCTGCTCTACGTTCGCCGCCTGAAAGCGGCAGGTATTCAGGAGCGACATCTTCAGGACTGGACATTTGCATCAGCTATGGACACTCCCAGCGTCCAGATGGCAAAGCGATATGTGGAGAATTGGAAGAAGGTCAAGGCGGAAAACCTTGGCCTTTTGCTTTGGGGCGATGTTGGAACAGGAAAATCATTCCTGGCCGCCTGTATTGCTAATGCATTGTTGGAAAAAGGTGTTCCTGTCCTGATGACCAATTTTTCCAAAATCCTAAACCAGATGGGTGCCATGTATTCGGATGAGCGGTACCGCTATATTGCTTCTTTCAACCGCTTCTCTCTGCTGATTATTGATGATCTTGGTATTGAGCGGAATACCGAATATGCGTTGGAACAGGTTTACGCTGTTATTGATGAACGCTATAAGACAGGGCTTCCATTGATTATCACAACAAACCTGACGATCAGCCAGCTCCGTAATCCTGAAGATGTGGCACACGCCAGAATTTACAGTCGTGTGTTGGAAATGTGTACGCCGGTACACGTTCCAGGATATGACCGGCGAATGGCGATTGGAAAATCGAAGCAGGAACTGGTCAAGGAGGTGCTGCTTTCATAGTAGAAAAACGGCTGTACAGCCGGGAAAGAGAGGATTATATGAATGCCTGTAAAAAAGTCTGAACGGGTTCAGGAGATTCCACTCTCTGAATTACACCCGTTCAAAAATCACCCTTTCCGGGTGGTGGATGATGAAGCCATGCAGCGCACAGTGGAAAGCGTGGCACAATTTGGCGTGTTGGCTCCAGCGCTTGCCCGTCCCCGTCCGGAGGGCGGGTATGAATTAGTGGCAGGCCACCGGCGCATGAGGGCTTCGGAACTTGCCGGACTTGAAACCATGCCAGTGATTGTCCGCCAGATGGATGATGATACCGCAACCATTGCCATGGTGGACTCCAATCTTCAAAGAGAAACGCTTCTCCCCAGCGAGCGTGCGTTTGCCTACAAAATGAAGATGGAGGCGATGAAGCATCAGGGCGAACGGACGGATTTAACTTCCGGCCAACTTGGCCGGAAGTCTGACGGTAAAGAATCCAGAGAGATTATTGCTGAGCAAACCGGTGAAAGCGCCCGTCAGGTTCAGCGATTTATCAATTTGACCAATCTGATCCCGGAGCTTCTGGATATGGTGGATCGTAAAGAAATCGCATTCAACCCGGCGGTGGAATTATCTTTTCTGAAAAAAGAGGAACAGCAAGGTTTCCTGGAAGCTATGGATTACGGACAGTCCACTCCATCGCTGTCTCAGGCACAGCGGATTAAAAAGCTCAGCCAGGCAGGGATGTGTACCCAAGACGCTATGAACACGATTATGAATGAAGAGAAAAAGAGCGAATTGGATACGGTTACACTTAAGAATGACGTACTCCGTAAGTATTTCCCGCGCTCTTATACCCCAAAGCAAATGCAAGATACGATTATCCGGCTGTTGGAACAATGGCAGAAAAAGAGACAGCGGGATCAGTCAAGGTAAAGGAGAACAAATATGCTCAACAAAAATGAAATGAATGGCAAAACCAATGCTGCGGACGTAGATGTGGACTTGCTGGTGGCAGGTATCGGAGAAATGTTGGATGGAATCCGGCACTGCCTGAAAGCTGCTGATCTGCACAGCAGTTCAACAGACAGCGATTACATTCTGATGGTCGCTGCGCTTCCGGGGAAAGGTATCCAGGTGAAGGATGTCACCGAATGTTTTGATGTGCTGAAATGCTTCGGCACAGACGATTCCGTGATTCAGGCTCCGGACTGTGATTTGCTTATGAGCTATGATGAACGGCAGGTTCTGGTGCTGGATGGTCGGAAATATCTGGTCGGCCCTGCTATCTTCTATGATGTGGACGGTGACGGTGAGGACGTTTCTGTGACTGCAGAGGACATTTACGATGTACAGCGCATGGTCGCTCATCGCACGGTAATTCTTTGTGCCGATGGGCAGGACTTTCCGGCGCTTCTGCTGAATGGTGAGGTATGAAGAAATATGAACTGATTTATGCCGATCCACCTTGGCGTTACCGCAGCGGCAAGGTACAGGGAGCTGCAATTAACCATTACGTCACAATGTCAGATGAGGAACTATATCAGCTTCCCGTTGCGGAAATTGCGGCAGATAATTGTATATTGCTTCTGTGGGCAACCTTTCCGAAACTCTCGGAAGCCCTTCGATTAATTGAAGCATGGGGCTTCCAGTACAAGACCGTCGGCTTTGTATGGGTAAAGACAAATCCATCCGGAAACGGCTTTTTTCTCGGCCTTGGATGGTGGACACGCAGTAATGCAGAGATATGTTTGCTGGCAGTCAGAGGGAAACCAAAACGTCAGTGCGCCGGTATTTCTCAGCTGATTATCAGTCCCAGAGAACGGCATAGCAAAAAGCCGGATATTGTTCGAGATCTGGCAGTTACGTTGGTAGGAGATGTTCCGCGCATTGAGCTATTCGCAAGGGAAACATCTCCCGGCTGGGATGTCTGGGGAAATGAGGTGGATTGCAGCATTACGCTGACGCAATCGGAAGGAGATATGCATGAGTAACGGAAAAACGATTGGTGAACTGATGGAGGAAATGCGTCTGAAAGCTGGCGCGAAGGAGTATCACGGGCATGAGTATATGGCGTTGGAACGCTTTGCTGATGATACCCGCCATATGATTATCTTTGATGTTTTGACAAAAGATTCTCCTGTTGGATGGCAAGGTGAGCGAACACGTTTGTTTTTAACGGATGAGGGGTATCGAAAATCACTCGAAAATCAGGAAAAAGGTCACATCAAGATTTTAAGCCATGCCCGCGTAGTGCAGGGACGCCTGCATTACGATAAAAAAGAACAGATTCGTTGATGCCGAAACGGTATTTTTTACCTGATCTGGCATCTTTTATTTTCCCCGATTCCGTGTTCGGGTTAAGGAGGTGGTCTATTGCAGGAGGAAGTAGAAAACAGGACACTGAATCTGGCGATCAGTACGACAAAGCTGAGCGGTCGGACACTGCTTGCGGCCTTTCGGAAATATATGCAGCACCGGCGCAATGTAAAAGCAAAGAAGCTGGCTGCTGAAAACGAAAAACCCGTAGGTGAGCAGACCATTGATCAGCTATTAGGGCAAAATCAGGGTGCTACCAATATTGAGATTGAAAAAACGGACATCAAAGGCTTTAAGCGTTTTCTAGACAAGTATGGTATTGATTATGCCATTACGAAAGATCCGTCCCAGACGCCGCCCCGGTATCTGGTGTTCTTCAAAGCCAGGGATGGGGACGCCATGACTGCCGCGTTTAAGGAATACTCCGCTTCTCTGCTGCAAAAGCAAAAGAAACCGAGCGTGCTCAAGCAGCTGAACAAACTGAAGCAGTTGGTGGCTTCCATGCCTGCGAAGGTACGGCAGAAGAAACAGGAGCGTGATTTATGAGTAAGAAAGAAATCAAACGCCTGGTAATTCTGAATATTCCGTATCTGATCCTCGGATTGCTTGCTACCAATCTCGGAGAAGCTTGGCGTCTGGCAGAAGGAACGGATATTTCTGCAAAATTATTGGCGTTCTTCTCCACAATCGGTCTGGCCTTTGCCAATCCGATGCCCAGCTTCTACCCTTCCGATTTGCTGGTCGGGCTGTTTGCCGGAGGATGTATCCGGCTGGCAGTTTATCTGAAAGGAAAAAATGCTAAGAAGTATCGCCACAATATGGAGTACGGGTCGGCGCGATGGGGAACAGCCAAAGACATTGAACCGTTCGTGGCTCCGAAATTTGAGGACAATATTATTCTGACAAAGACGGAACGCCTGATGTTATCGAACCGGCCTGATAATCCAAAGAATGCCCGCAATAAGAACGTCTTAATTGTAGGTGGTTCCGGCTCCGGTAAGACCAGGTTCTGGATTAAGCCCAATCTCCTCCAGTGTAACTCCAATGAGTATCCGACTTCCTTTGTAGTCACCGATCCAAAGGGCCAGATCGTCTGCGAATGCGGAAACGCATTGTTAAAGCACGGGTATCGGATCAAAATTTTTAACACCATCAATTTCAAAAAGTCCATGCGGTACAATCCATTCGCCTATGTGCATAGTGAGAAGGATATTTTGAAACTGGTGACAACTTTGATGGCAAATACGAAGGGGGACGGAAAAAGCGGTGACGAGTTCTGGGAAAAATCGGAGAAGCTGCTCTATACAGCGCTGATCGCCTATATCCATTACGAGGCTCCGGTGGAGGAACAGAATTTTGCTACACTGCTGACATTTCTGAATGCGATGGAAGTCCGGGAGGATGATGAAGAATTTCAGAATCCAGTGGATTTGATGTTTGAGGCATTGGAACGAAAAAAACCGGATTCCTTTGCAGTTCGCCAATACCGACTCTATAAATTAGCCGCTGGCAAAACCGCGAAGTCGATCCTGATTTCTTGCGGTGCCAGATTAGCTCCATTCGACATTCAGGAACTGCGGGAAATCACCGCCTACGATGAGTTACAGCTAGATACCCTTGGAGATCGGAAAACGGCTTTGTTCTTGATCATGAGTGACACGGACAGCACCTTCAATTTCCTGATCTCTATGGTGTACACGCAGTTGTTTAACCTGCTTTGTGAAAAAGCGGATGATGTGTATGGAGGTCGGCTCCCGGTTCATGTGCGTTGTCTGATCGACGAGGCAGCCAATATCGGGCAGATCCCCAACTTGGAGAAGCTGGTAGCGACCATCCGAAGCCGTGAGATCTCCGCCTGCCTGGTGCTGCAGGCCAAAAGCCAGTTGAAAGCCATTTACAAGGACAATGCGGATACGATTGTCGGCAATATGGATTCGCAGATTTTCCTGGGTGGCTCTGAGCCGACAACACTGAAAGAGCTGAATGCTGCCCTAGGTAAGGAAACGATTGATATGTTCAACACTTCTGATACCAGGGGCAACAGCCCGTCATACGGCACAAATTATCAAAAGACCGGTCATGATCTCGCTTCCATCGATGAGCTTGCCGTATTGGACGGAGGCAAGTGCATCCTTCAGCTGCGCGGTGTCCGGCCATTTTTGTCCGATAAATATGATCTGACCCAGCACCCGAACTACAAATACACGTCCGATTTTGATAAGCGCAACACCTTCGACATTGAGAAATTCCTGAACAGGAAAATGAAATTGAAAAAGAACGATGTCTTTACGGTCGTGGATGCTGACGCTTTGTAACGCAAGTCTGTCTGGAAGGGCAGGCTTTTTATTTATGCCATGAATCCCTGATTGCGAAAAGAACAGACCGACTGCGGTAAGCAGAGAAATTTATCTGGTTCTAATGCGCGGTTTACATTCAGGCATTCTCTCCGCCTGCAAAGACAGGATGCAGAAATCACAATATCAAATTAAGAAAGGAAAGACCGAAGCCGGGAGCCGTTGGAATGAAGAATGCCAGCGGCTTTTGCTTTCTGTCTTTGCTGTGCGGATTCCTATTACAGACAATCTCCCGATATGCTTCGGTCACAGGTATTTTGTATGGATTTCTTTAATGAAGCGATTACTGTTCTCCAGACCCTTGTTGTTGCTCTCGGTGCTGGCCTTGGTATTTGGGGCGCAATCAACCTTCTGGAAGGTTATGGAAACGACAATCCAGGTGCAAAAAGCCAGGGTATGAAGCAGCTCATGGCGGGCGGCGGCGTTGCCCTGATCGGCATCACGCTCGTTCCGCTTCTGTCCGGTCTGTTCGGTTAATCGGAAACCCTGTAAATCCTCGCCCTGTCCCGCATAATGCGGGGCGGGCAGAAAGGAGGTCGCAGCCGGATGGATTTTATCTGGGAATCGATTACCGAATGGCTGAAGGAAGTGCTGGTCGGTGGGATTATGGATCATCTGTCCGGGATGTTTGATGCAGTCAACCAGCAGGTTGGCGATGTTGCGACGCAGGTGGGAACATCCCCGGCGAATTTCTCGCCGGGGGTCTTCTCTATGATTCGGAATGTGTCGGAATCTGTCATTATCCCGATTGCAGGCATTATCCTTACGATTATCGCCTGTTACGAACTGATCCAGATGATTATCGATCACAATAACCTTGCCAATTTTGAAACCTGGATTTTCTTCAAGTGGGTTTTCAAGACCTTCGTGGCAGTTATGCTGATCACCAACTGCTTTAATATCACCATGGCGGTGTTTGATGTCTGCCAGAACGTGATTAACGGAGCAGGTGGATTGATTTCAGATACTACAGCCATTGATGGAGCGGCTTTGGAGACTCTGGAAGAAACCCTGATGGAGATGGACATTGGCCCGTTGATTGGTCTGTTCCTCCAATCTTTCCTGCTCAATGTCACCATGTGGGCGCTGAGTATCATTATCTTCATTATCGTATATGGCCGGATGATAGAAATTTATTTGGCCGTAAGCCTTGCGCCGATCCCCTTTGCCACATTTGGCAACCGAGAGCAAAGCCAGGTGGGACAAAATTATCTGCGCTCGCTTCTGGCACTTGGTTTTCAGGGATTTCTGATTCTGATCTGTGTCGGAATTTATGCGGTACTGATTCAGGGAATCTCTTTCAGCGATGATGTGATTGCCTCAATCTGGGGCGTAGTCGGCTACACGGTACTGTTGTGCTTTACTTTATTTAAGACCGGCGCTCTCGCTAAGGGAGTGTTTTCCGCTCACTAGACTAGGAGGGATTCAAATTGGCAGCTTATATCTCGGTTCCCCGTGACCTTACACGGGTGAAATCAAAAGTATTATTCAACCTGACAAAACGACAGCTTCTCTGCTTCGGAGCCGGTGCGCTGGTGGGCGTTCCGGCTTTCTTCCTGTTAAAGCAGTCCGGCAATGTGTCTCTTGCCGCCATCGGCATGATGATTATCATGCTCCCCATGTTCTTTCTGGGAATGTATGAGAAACACGGCCAGCCACTGGAAGTCATTGCAAAGCAGTTTATCGAAGCAAAATTTATTCGCCCGAAAGTCCGGCCCTATCAGACCAACAATTACTATGCGGTACTGATGCGGCAGGCATGGGCAGAACAGGAGGTACAGCGTATTGTTTACTCTGAAAAGCAGAAAAAAACAGACAGAACCCAGCGGAATAGATCTTCCGGACACTCTGACAAAGCGGGAAAAAAAGCAGATTCGCTCTGTCATTGAAAAGGCGAAACGGGACGATGGGATTCCCCGCACGGCACAGCAGTCTATCCCGTTTCAGCGGATGTTCCCGGACGGCATCTGCCGGGTCAGTGACTGCTATTACACGAAAACCATTCAGTTTCAGGACATCAACTACCAGCTGGCTCAGCAGGAGGACAAAACTTCCATTTTTGAGGAATGGTGCGGCTTTCTGAACTTCTTTGACAGCTCCATCCACTTTGAGCTGTCCTTTATGAATATGGCTACTGATATGGAGAGCTTTGAACGTCGGATTCAGATTCAGCCCCGGCAGGATGGCTTTGATGATGTGCGTCAGGAATACAGCCAGATGCTTCGCCAGCAGCTGGAACGTGGCAACAACGGTCTGACTAAAACCAAATATCTGACCTTCGGCATTGAAGCGGAATCCATGAAGCAGGCAAAGCCCCGGCTGGAGCACGTTCAGACGGACCTGCTCAACAACTTCCGCCGCCTGGGCGTTTACGCCCGGACGTTAAATGGTAAGGAGCGGTTGCACCTGATGCACTCCATGTTCCACATGGGCGACCATGACAAGTTCTATTTCGACTGGAAATGGCTTCCTGCATCGGGTTTGTCGGTGAAGGATTTTATTGCGCCCAGCAGCTTTTCTTTCCCCGGTGGAAAGACGTTCCAGATGGGATCGCTGTATGGGGCGATGAGTTTTCTCTCTATTACCGCTTCTGACCTCAGCGACCAGCTGTTGAAAGATTTTCTGGATATGGAATCCAGCGAGATTGTAACAATGCACATCCAGTCTGTAGACCAGAACAAAGCCATTAAGACCATTAAGCGCACGATTACAGAACTGGATCGCAGCAAGATCGAGGAACAGAAGAAGGCGGTCCGTTCGGGGTATGACATCGACATCATCCCCTCCGACCTAGCTACCTACGGGAAAGACGCAAAGGCGCTTTTGAAGGAATTGCAGAGCCAGAATGAGCGAATGTTCCTGATTACTTTTCTGGTGATGAATACCGGAAAAACGCTGCAGGAGTTGGAAACCAATGTGTTCCAGGCATCCAGTATTGCACAGAAGCACAACTGTAATCTGTGCCGCCTGGATTTCCAGCAGGAACAGGGGCTTATGAGCAGTCTCCCGCTGGCACAGAACCTGATTGAGATTCAGCGTGCGCTGACCACCAGTTCCACGGCTATCTTTATCCCGTTTACCACCCAGGAGCTGTTTCAGAACAGCCCGGAGGCGCTGTATTATGGTCTGAACGCGCTTTCCAACAATCTGATTATGGTTGACCGGAAAAAATTGAAAACGCCCAACGGTCTGATTCTCGGCACACCTGGTTCCGGAAAGAGTTTTTCGGCAAAGCGTGAGATCACCAATGCTTTTCTTGCTACGGATGATGACATCATCGTGTGTGATCCTGAAAGCGAGTACACACCTCTTGTGACGCGCATGGGCGGTCAGGTCATTAAAATCAGCCCTGCCAGCACCCAGTATATCAACCCCATGGACATCAACAGCAATTATAGTGAGGAAGATAATCCCATTGCGCTGAAAGCAGATTTTATCCTGTCACTCTGCGAACTGGTCGTGGGCGGCAAGGAAGGGCTGCAGCCGGTGGAAAAGACAGTCATTGACCGCTGTGTTCACCAGATTTATCAGCCCTATTTTGAGAACCCGTTGCCGGAGAATATGCCATTGTTGGAGGATCTCTACAACACGCTTTTGGCGCAGGACGAAAAGGAAGCCCACCATGTGGCAACGGCACTGGAAATTTACGTCAAAGGTTCTCTGAACCTGTTCAATCACCGGACGAACGTGGATATTGAAAACCGGTTCGTCTGCTATGACATCAAAGAGCTTGGCAAGCAGCTGAAAAAAATTGGGATGTTGATTGTCCAGGATCAGGTTTGGGGACGGGTGACAAAGAACCGCGGACAGGGTAAAACCACTCGCTACTATATGGATGAGTTCCATCTTCTTTTGAAAGAAGAACAGACCGCTTCCTATTCCGTAGAAATCTGGAAGCGTTTTCGGAAATGGGGCGGGATTCCGACAGGAATTACGCAGAATGTCAAAGACTTGCTCTCTAGCCGCGAAGTGGAGAATATCTTTGAAAATTCTGACTTTATTATCATGCTCAACCAGGCCGCCGGTGACCGGCAGATTCTGGCGAACCAGCTGAATATCAGTCCCCACCAGCTTTCCTATGTAACCCATTCCGGCGAGGGCGAAGGTCTTCTGTTCTATGGAAACGTGATCCTGCCCTTCGTTGACCGCTTCCCGACAGATTTGGAGCTGTACAGCATCATGACATCGAAGCTGTCGGAGGTTATGGAACGGGAGGCGTGAGATGCTGTTCAAAAATGAAGATAGGATTTTCCCCAGGGACTACGAAAACAGAATTTTTTGTGAGGACTGTCTGACTTTTATGAAAAGGATTCCGGACGAGTCAGTTTCCCTGATTTTGACCGATCCCCCTTATGGTATCCATTACAGCAATCAGTTTGCAAAGATTCCGCACGCCATGCTTCCGGGTGATGATGGGATTGATTATTCTGCATTTGCCAGAGAGAGCTACCGCATTTTACGCATGAACAGCCATGCGTATTTTTTTACCCGTTTTGACTGCTATCCTTGCCATTTTCAATGCCTGAAGGAAGCTGGCTTTACCATCAAAAATTGCCTGGTGATTGAAAAAGGAACGCTTGGAGGGATTGGCGATCTGAAAGGAAGCTATGCAAGCAGCGCAGAATGGGTGATTTTCTGTCAAAAAGGGCGGAGAATTTTCAACTCAACTACGCTTCTGGAAAACCGGAATAAAGAAGGCACTATGTTTCACAAGGGACGCCAGCCCAGCAAACGGTATAAAACACGGTTTTCGGACTGCTGGTTTGGCTCAGAATACCCGAAGGCCACACACCATTCCATGTGGCAGAAAAAGAATGGAATCTTTCATCCAACGGTAAAAAACGAAGTCTGTCTGCAGTGGTTGATTCAAATATCCAGTAATCCGGATGATTTGGTATTCGATGGATTTATGGGAACGGGAAGTACAGCGTTGGCCGCGATTCAATCTGGACGAAAATTTACTGGAACGGAAATCTCAGAGGAATATTGGAAAATCGCGCAAGATCGGATTCGGGAGGTCAGAAAGGGGGTGCGGTCGGATGAAGAATAGAACCACACGCCTGCGGTTTGAAGAAGAGGAACTGGCGAATAAGCCGGTTGCCCATGCGGCAAAGAAAGCGGAACGGGCTGCGGATAAGGCGGATGCCGCAAAAGCCCGGCTGCCCACAAAGAATAAACTGAAGCATGAGAAAGATAAGGCGGCTGACCGCAAGGAACAGTTGCGCTTTGGCAAAAAGGATAATTCCAAAGATGCGGATGTTTCTCAAAAGACATCTGGTCAGGCAAGTAAGAAAGCAGTACCAGATCGAAAGAAACCGGCGGGCAAAAAGGGCGGCAAGCAGAAAATTGGCACAGCAGATGTAAATGAGCATTTACGCTTCGACGATTCAGCAGTGGATGTAGTGTCTCCCGGCAGCCGTATCAGCCGCACCGCTTTCCATGCGGTAACTGGTACGCTTGCTGGCCGTGTACACCATGAAATTGCGGAAAACGAGGATGACAACGTGGGTGTACAGGCGGCGCATCAGAGCGAAGAATTTGCGGAAGGCGCTGCACAGACTGTCAGTAATGTCCGGTACGGTCATAAGTTGAAAGCATACCAGAAAGCCGCCCGGCTTGACCGGAAAGCAGACAAGGCAAATGTAGAAGCCCTTTATCAGCAGGCTGTAACGGATAAACCGGAAATTGCATCCAATCCTATTTCCCGTTGGAAGCAGCGTCAAGAAATTAAAAAGCAATATTATACAGCAAAAGCTGCTCAGGGGGCTGCTGCCGGGTCTAAGACTGCAGGCGGCGCAGCAAAAGGCACCGAAAAAACTGCTCAGGGAGCAAAAACACTGCTGGAACGGCTCAAAGAATTTGCCGTCCAGCATACCCATGCCATGATTATTATTCTGGTATTTGCTTTGCTTTTTCTGATGGTTTCCGGGGCGTTTTCCTCCTGTTCTGCCATGCTGCAGGGCGGTACTGGCTCTTTGTTGGGTACTTCCTTCACTGCTACGGATGAAGACATTACCGGAACCAATGAGGACTATAAGGCACTGGAAGCCGCACTGAAAAATGAGATCGACAATATCGAATCCACGCATCCCGGTTATGATGAATACCGGTATCAGCTGGATGAGATCAACCACAATCCTTATGAGCTGACTGCCTACCTGACGGTTCTGTTTGAGGATTATACCAGAGCGGAAGTTCAGGAAACCTTACAGGCACTGTTTGACCGGCAGTATACGCTCACACTTGAGGAAGAAGTGGAGGTGCGTACACGCACGGAGACACGCACCCATACAGTGACTGATCCGGAAACTGGAGAAACCTCGGAAGAAGAATATGAGGTTGATGTGGAATACAACTACTATATTCTCAATGTCACCCTTAGAAACAATGGGCTGGGGACGGCAATCGCTGCGTCAGGACTGACGGAGGATCAGCAGGAACGATATAACATCCTGCTGCAGACCCAGGGCAACCGTCCCTATCTGTTTGAGGATGATATTTATGCCACGCCTACCGGTCCTTATACAGACTACGATATTCCGGGAGAAGCTCTGACCGATGAAAAATTCGCCAATATGATCCACGAGGCGGAAAAGTATCTTGGATTTCCTTATGTTTGGGGCGGAAGTTCACCCAGTACCAGCTTTGACTGTTCTGGTTTTGTCTGCTGGGTAATCAACAACTGCGGCAATGGCTGGAATGTGGGCAGAACCACGGCAAACGGCCTTATGAGTTCCTGCGATATTATTCCCGCCAGTGAAGCACAGCCCGGCGATCTGATTTTCTTCCAGGGGACGTATGATACTGCCGGTGCCAGCCATGTGGGAATTTATGTGGGCGGCGGGATGATGATCCACTGCGGAAATCCGATCTCTTATGCTTCGATAGAAACAAGTTACTGGCAATCTCATTTTTATGCGTATGGACGCATTCGTTGAGGAGGTATGTGAATGAGTGCAAAATTGGATCGAATCGGCGAAGAACGGGATAAAGCTCTTCGCAGGCGGGATGAATGGGACGCCCGCTATAAAGAACTGGATAAACGGTATCGGGAACAGGAAAACACGGAGATTCATGACCTGGTTCATGCGTTTAACCTGACTCCGGAACAGTTGGGGCAGCTGCTGCGCCAGACTGCGCAGTCCCTTCCCTCTCCGGAAACAGTGAATCAGGTGGTAAAGGAGGATGCCACAGATGAAGATTAAAAAGTTTTTCGCGCTGCTTTTGGCTATGACCCTTTGTATTGGTGTATTTTCGGTAAACGCCTACGCTTATGTGGACGAAAGCGCTACGGCAGAATCGCAGCCGGTTCAGGAAGAAGCGGTGCCGGAGGAAACTCCTGAGCCGGAGCCGACAGAGGAACCTATGGAAGCCCTGACGCCGGATGGCAATCTGACGATTGTAGACGACAACGGCGGTGTGACAGGGGCTGGAAAGCAGTTCATCACATTGGTGAGCAAGAACGGCAATTATTTTTACCTGATTATTGACCGTGACGATGAAGGAGAACAGACCGTCCACTTCCTCAATCAGGTGGATGAAGCCGATCTTCTCAGCCTGATGGATGAGGATGCGGCAGCACAATATCAGGAAAGCCTAGAAGTTGAAACAGAACCGGAAACTCCTGAGACAGCTGCACAGGAACCTGAGCCGGAACCGGTAGAGGAACCAGAAGAAAAATCCACGAATATGCTTCCGATTGTTGTGCTGTTTGCGGCAGTGCTGGCCAGTGGCGGTGGATTTCTGTTTCTCCAGATGAAGAAAAAGAAGCAGGCGGAACAGACAAAGCCTGATCCGGACGCGGATTATACCGAAGACGAGGATGATGATTTTGAACTGCCGGATGAGGATGATGTGACTGACAGCGAAGAAATTGACTCTGAGTCTGGAGAAGACGATGCATAGGATTAAACCGGCGTAACCCTACTTTCCCAAACGAGGCAGCTTTCGAGTTGCCTTGAACATACAAATTGCGATATGCCGTTACGGATGATATAATAAATAAATCAGCTATAGATATTAAGGGGGCAGATTTTTTGAAGCAGTGTACAATTTGTGGGAAGCCTTTACCAAATGATTATAAAAAAGACATTTGTAAAGAATGCAAAAAGGATAAACGGCAAAAATGGTTCCGAAAAAATGGAAAGTGGATCGCTGTCAGTGCGGCAGCAATAGCCGCATACATTGCCAAAGTCCTATTGACCTCTGATACATCAGAGGAGCAGGATACATCAGATAGTACGGAAGATGATTATTCACCCGAAGTCATTAAGCATGAACCGGGCGAAAAATATTGGAATCCGAACACCAATAATTGGGAGAAAGATGGGAAGCCATACTCATATCGTGTTTCTTATAGAGATCGAAGAGATGGAGAAATACATACTCATAATTATGCTGATGTAGATAACGGATATGAGGATTATCAATACTACAATAAACAGTGGTGGGCGGCAGATACACAATGGGATCATGTGCCACCTGATGAAGAATAAGAGTTGAAGTAAACATAGGCAGTCATGTACTCCGGTACAGGCTGCTTTTTTCATGCCAAAAATCGAAAGGAGTTGATTGCTCATGCTCAAACTCGTGGTTTGTGAAAAGCCCTCAGTCGCTCAGAGTATCTCAAAAGTGCTGAGAGCAACAAAGCGTGGCGATGGCTTTCTGGAAGGCGGCGGCTATATTGTCAGCTGGTGCGTCGGCCATTTGGTAGAACTGGCGCAGCCGGAAAGCTATGAAGAACGCTATGCCAAATGGCGAAAGGAAGACTTGCCGATTCTGCCCCATTCCTGGAAATACCAGGTGACGGCGGCAACGAAAAAACAGTTCTCCATTTTAAAGAAACTGATGTTACGCCCGGATGTGGAGAGTCTGGTCTGTGCAACTGATGCGGGGCGCGAAGGTGAATTGATCTTCCGTCTGGTCTATCATCAGTGCGGATGCAAAAAGCCCTTTGAACGCCTTTGGATTTCTTCTATGGAAGACACTGCGATCCGGGAGGGCTTTGCCAATCTGAAACCGGGGACAGAATACGATGCTTTATATGAAGCTGCCCTCTGCCGGGAGCGTGCCGACTGGATTGTCGGAATCAACGCTACCCGGCTTTTTTCCTGCCTGTATGGTGTGACCCTCAATGTAGGGCGCGTAATGACTCCCACGCTCGGCATGGTAGTACTGCGGGAAGCAGCCATCTCCGCTTTTATGCCGGAACCGTTTTATACGGTACAGATTACAGTAAATGATTTTGCTGTTTCCAGCGATCGATTTAAAGGAAAAACAGATGCAGAATCGTGCCGCAAAGCCTGTCTGGAAGCGGGAATGGCAACTGTCAGAAAGGTGGAGCGCAGGGAGAAATCGGAAAAGCCACCAGCCCTCTATGACCTGACAACACTACAGCGGGAAGCCAACCGTCTCTTCGGCTTTACGGCACAACAGACGCTTGACTATACGCAGAGCCTTTATGAAAAGAAACTGGTGACATATCCCCGCACGGACAGCCGGTATCTGACCGAGGATATGGCAGCATCGCTTCCAGGACTGGCAGAAAACAGTGCTCTGGCCTTTGGTGTACAGTCGTCCGCTGTGGTTCATGCAAGCGCAGTAATCAACGGGAAAAAAGTTACCGACCACCATGCCCTACTCCCCACAGCAAGTATGGCGAAAGCTGACCTTGCGGCTCTGCCTGCCGGTGAACAGTCTGTCCTGCGGATGATCGTAGCAAGACTTCTTGCCGCTGTAAGCGAGCCGCATCGGTATGCGGAAACTGCCGTGGAATTAAGCTGCGCCGGTACTGTCTTTTCTGCCAAAGGGAAAGAAATTCTGGATGATGGATGGAAGGCGATGGAACGTCAGCTTCTTCCGAAAGAGGAAAAAGCTGCAAAAATGCTTCCGCCATTAGTAGAGGGAGAAACACTTCCCATTGAGAAAACAGAAATAAAAGAGGGAAAAACTTCTCCGCCAAAGCATTTCACCGAAGACCTGCTCTTACAGGCAATGGAAGCAGCCAGCGCTGATGACTTTCCAGAGGATGCGGAACGGAAAGGAATTGGCACTCCTGCCACCCGTGCCGCCATCATCGAAAAACTGGTTCTGAAAGGCTTTTTGGAGCGCAAAGGCAGCGGTAAGGTAAAGACGCTGATACCCACAGAAAAAGGGAAAGCCTTAATTACCGTAACGCCAGAGCAGCTCCAGTCCCCTGCTATGACAGCAGACTGGGAGGAAAAGCTGTCGGAGGTGGAACACGGCGAATATGTGCCGGAAACTTTCATGGATGAGATTTCCGGCATGATTATGGAACTGGTCAATAACTATGAGATTGTGAAAGGAGCCAAAGTGCTTATGCCTGGTACAACTGTAATCGGAACCTGCCCTCACTGTGGGGCTGAAGTCATAGAACGTCAGAAGGGATGGTTTTGCTCCAATCGGGAATGCCGCTTCATTCTCTGGAAAGACAACGCCTACTTCAAGAAAATTGGCAAACGCCTCACTGCTCAGATGGCGGAACGTCTGGTGCGGGACGGAAGAATCCGTGTGAAAGACTGCAAAAGCCAGAAAACCGGAAAAACCTACAATGCTTCTGTTCTGCTGACCACCGAAGCAGATGGACGCCCGAAATTTCAGCTGGAATTTGAAAGCGGAGGTGGCGGGAAATGAGTGCGGAAAAGTTAGAAGCAGTTTATCTGGTAGACCGCCAGTTTTTTCTCCACCTCAAGGAAACGGAAAGCGGCTTTCAGTATGAAGCGTTCCATCGAAGCGATAAGAAAGAAAATTACTCTGGAATGCTGGCATGGGAAGATCTACTGGAGAGTCGAATTGCCTCCTCGCTGGTAGCTGCACGGGTAGCGGCCTGTGAAGAGATCGGACTGGAAAGTCAGGAAGTGGCGAAAGTATCTCTGCTATCCCTGCTTCCGTATCCCCGGTCAGAGATTCGACGCCGAAGCCTTCAGGAACCAGCCTGTCTTCCCTCCCACGACATTCGTTTTATCGACAGCCGGTACAAGGAACTATTCCGTATTCCGGACGGAGGGACAATTCAGGTGGATTACCCGGATCGGCATTATGCAGCCAAATGCTGCTACATTGACGATTACCATACCCAGGTTGGAAACAACGTCTACCATATTTGCCAGTTTGCAGAGCTTCTGGAGCGCGGCGGCGGGACCTGCCGACCGGAACCGGAGCTTGACCGGGATACTGCCGTGTGGCAGCTGGGGAGTCAAAACTATCTGACAGTGGAACGCAGTCAATCAGGCTGGTCGTACCATTTATACGATCAGGGATTTCAGCCGGTAGCTGCCGGAGAAGTAGACGGACTGGAAACTTCGATTCTGGAAGCCCGTGATCAGGCGATGGATCAATGCAGGCTTAGCAGCCGAAATCGAGAACTGATCGATTATGACCGGGAAGAATTTCAGAGGAGGGAGTTTATGTCACAGGATAAAATTGAAAAGTGGGATGAAGTAAACGGTAATACGGGAAATAACAGCAGACTGGAAGCCTTTCTGGACAGCGCCGGGGACAACTATGCGATTTTGCAACTGCGCGACATTGAGGAAACACGCATGGAGCGCTTTTCTTCTTTGAAGATGCTGGAACGGATGGGTATGGAAGTGAATATTGACCATTATGAAGTGGTATATATCGCACCGTTACCGATTCACACGAACCGCTCCGCCTTTCTGGAAAGCGTCTTCGAGAAATTTAATCTGGCTCGCCCGGAAGATTTTAAGGGACACAGCCTTTCGGTCAGCGACATTGTTGCCATCCGTGAAAATGGCGCGGTATCCTGTTATTACTGTGATAGTGCCTGCTTTCAGGAACTTCCTGGACTTATCCCTGAGAATTATATGAAAAATGCGGAAATGCAGCTTGAAGATGATTACGGTATGATCGACGGCGTTGTTAATAATGGCGCAAAAGATCGTAAGGAGAAAGCGACAAAGGATAAAGCTGAGAAGCCTTCTGTGGTGGAGCAGCTGAAAAACCAGCCACACTGTGAGGTCAGAAAGAAATCCACGGTCAAATACACGGAACAGGAGCGATGATATGGGGAATGACCGCTATCAAATGACATTGGAGGAAGTGCTGGGAACTATTCTTAGTGTCCGGCAGGAAGGTGTTCTTATGGGGATATCCACAAAATGCATAGTGTCAGGCTATCTGCTTTCCAATGGAACTGTTCTGTTGGAAAGCGAAAAAGACGAAAACGGCTTCTATGTGGGAGGGGACTATGTGAATGGAGAGTATCTCAAATCTCAGGAACGATATGAGCCTGTACGGAATGAAAACGGTGCCATTACCGGTTTTCGGCAGATGAGCGCTTATCTCCACCAGTTTTCCGGAGACGAACAGAAACTCATTTTTCAGTACGCCTTGAATACGAAAAGTAACTTGCTGGAAGATCTGGAGCAGATCTTAAAGATAGTGAAAAATCAGCAGCTTCGGCAGCTCGTTTCCGGCACCTGTGAAAAACTTGCCAGAATCCCGGATCGGGAATGTATTCGGCTGATGGCTGATATCCGGGCTACTTATAAAGAAAGAAATCTGGAATCAATCCGTCAGAGGCAGAAGGCGGTGCAGAAAAGACCAAATACGAGAAAAAGAAAAAGGAGCTTGGAACGATGAAGACTTTTACTTCCGAAGAAATGAATTTGATGTGCCTGTATAATTCCGGCACTCGTCTAGAACTGATCGAAAATCTGACGGATATGCGGGGCTATCTGCAGGCCGACGAAACAGAGCTGCTAACACTGACCGACTGCGTGCTGGAAAAACTACGGCAAATGAACGATCAGGAGTTTTCGGCACTGGATTTGTACCCCGATTTTATGGACTAACAAGGAGTTAAATACTGCCGGGATGGAAAACACTGTCCCGGCTCTTTTCTGCTGTAAGGAAGGAGGCCGATATGTGGAGTAAAGCAGATTTTTATTCGGCGGTTGCAAAAGAAACCTTGGAAGGACTGACAGCCAGCTGGCAGGAATGGGCAAAGTTCCTTACCACGGCTTCCCGGCTGTATAAGTATCCGTTTATGGATCAGATGATGATTTACGCACAAAGGCCGGATGCTACCGCCTGTGCAGAATATGATTTGTGGAATGACAAGATGAACCGCTATGTCCGGCGCGGGTCAAAAGGGATTGCCCTTCTGGATGAGCGCGGCGACAAGCTACGTCTGCGCTATGTATTTGATGTGGCAGATACGGGAACAAGAGAAAATTCGCGGACACCGTGGCTCTGGACAATGGAGGATCAGCATATCGTTCCCATTATGACTATGCTGGAGCGAAACTACGGCGCTGGCGGCGATGACCTGGGCGAACAGATTGCGGTGGCTGCTCAGACTCTAGCAGACGAGTATTGGGCGGATAACCAGAAGGACTTCTTCTACATCATTGACGATTCCTTCTTAGAAGGGTACGATAATTACAACATCGGAATCCAGTTTAAGACAGCAGTCACCGCCAGCATCACTTATACGGTACTCAGCCGGTGCGGTTTGAATCCAGCGGAATATATGGGCCATGAGGACTTCATGCCGATCTTCGACTTCAACACCATTCCGGCGGTTATGGCACTGGGTTCCGCCGTCAGTCAATGCAGCAGGCAGATTCTCCTGCAGATCGGGGACACCATCCGGACTGCGGAACGGGAAGCCTTTGAGGAAAGGAGAAAATGGGATGAAGAACACCTTAACCTACACGCGGAACGGGGATTACCTGATTCCGAATCTGAAACTGAACGAGCAGCCGGAGAAGCCCCTGGGCAAGTATGGGAGGATGCGCCGGACGTATCTGAAGGAGAACCGACCGCTTCTGTACAATCAGTTCCTGCTGAACGGGACACTGTATCCGCACCTATTGGAGATCGAGGAGACGGCAAGCCAGAGGTTGGAGCAGATGATGAGCCAGCTTTTGGAGAAAGACCCGGCTCCGGACAAGAAGCGGAACGCGATGGCGTGGGTACAGCATATGAACACACTGAAAGCCCAGGCCGAGGAAGTGATTCTGTCGGAGCTTATCAACAGTTAAGTTTTACTTTTCCAGAGGAAGCCCCCACCGGCAAACAGGCCATGAAAGGATCGAGCGAACTATCGCCCGGTCCTTTTTCTGTGCCTGAAAATCAGGATAACGAAAAGGATGTAGAAAACGTTGCTTATGAAAAAACAGAAGAACAACAGGAAGTTCCTGACCTGAGCCAGTATCCGATTACCCGCCGTGGTGATGATATTACCATCGGCACCGGAAATCCCACTCATGAGGTAGACATCACGGTGTCGGAAGAAGAATATGAAGCAATCAAACAGGCCATCCCGGAAAAACCGGTATACGATCCCGCTTCGCTGCCGTATCACATGGGTGATACCGTTTATCTGGATAATCAGGAATATCGGATTACTGAACTGCGGGAAGATACGGTGCAGCTCCTTCCCAATGAGGTGGCTTACCCTGTATTCCGTGCGGAAAGCCGGGAAAGGTTCGAGGAACTGCTTCGGCAGGACAGTCGCAACGGCGCTATAATGGAGTATCTTGCCCCCAATCCGTCAAATGTCGATCAGGATTTGCTGGAAGTGCTGGCTTCTGGTCTGCTCTCTGCGCAGGATAAAGAGTATATTTCTGGCTGGCTACGAGATGGAGAAGGCAATACCCGGATTGCACAGCGGCTTTCAGAACTGTTTGCAAACCGGGCGGAAACTATGGAGTTGGCTACCGGGGACGCGGCAGATTTTCGAACCTACACCACTGGTATCGAAGTGGAGATTCTGGACAGTGAAGAACGCAGGCTGGCTGCGCTGGGCGGCAGCTGGGGCGACATGGCTCCCATTCTTCGCGGACTGTATATCCATGAGCAGGAAGGCTTTTATCAGAACCCGGAAGATTATCGGCAAAAGCAGACGGTACTTGAGGGACAGCCGTCCTACCAGGTAGGCGATTCTGTCTTCCTGCCTGCGCCTGATCAGCCTATCAACGGCACTCTTGGTTATGTTGGCGACACCACTGTGCGGATTGATACCGGCCCATATTCCTGGAGTAACAAGGTTATGGGGCGCAGTCAGTTTGAAGAACTTCTCCGTCAGGATGAGCGAAACGCCAGCCTGTTTGTGCAGGGAGAAAAAGAATCATCTACACCAGAACTGGCGGAACTGACAACGGAGCCGGAAACCATTTATCCAGCCGAACCAAACGGTCTGCCTTATGATATTGTGGTGGAACGGCTGCGTATAAACGAGGCGGAACGTCCGGAACCAGAGCCTGTTGCTGCAAACTTCCGCATTACCGATGAACATCTGGGCGAAGGCGGGCCGAAGCAGAAATTCCGCGCCAACATCATGGCAATCCAGCTTCTGAAAAAATGTGAGGAAGAAAACCGCCCGGCTACGCCGGATGAGCAGAAAATCCTTTCCGGATATGTTGGCTGGGGCGGCCTTGCAGATGCTTTTGATGAGCGCAAAGGTAACTGGGCAACGGAATACCTGGAACTGAAAACTGTTCTGACACCGGAGGAATATGCGGCCGCCAGGGCTTCCACCTTGAACGCACATTACACCAGCCCCACGGTAATCCATGCGATTTACGATGCCGTGGAGCAGATGGGCTTCCGCCAGGGAAATATCCTGGAGCCGTCCATGGGTGTGGGAAACTTCTTCGGTCTTCTCCCGGAGAGTATGCAGCAAAGCCGTCTTTACGGCGTGGAGCTGGATAGTATTTCCGGACGGATTGCGAAAAAGCTATATCCCAATGCAGAGATCACTGTTGCCGGATTTGAAACCACCGACCGCCGTGATTTTTATGATTTGGCGGTTGGCAATGTCCCATTTGGTGATTATAAGGTCAATGATAAACCATACAATAAGCTGGGCTTTTCCATTCACAACTATTTCTTTGCCAAAGCGCTGGATCAGGTGCGTCCGGGAGGCGTGGTTGCCTTTGTAACCAGCCGTTATACCATGGATGCCAAAAGCCCGGAGGCACGCAAATACCTGGCACAGCGGGCGGAACTCTTAGGGGCGATCCGCCTGCCGAACAATGCGTTCCGTGCCAATGCCGGTACGGATGTGGTATCGGATATTCTGTTCCTGCAAAAACGGGAACACCCCATCGACCTGGATGCAGACTGGATTCACCTTGGACGCAACGAGGACGGTCTGACCTTAAACAGCTACTTTGTGGAACATCCGGAAATGGTGCTGGGACGGCTTTCCACTGAAAGCACTCAGTATGGCAAAGAGGAATGTACGGTGCTGCCCACTGACGGCGCTGATTTAAGCGAACAGTTGAAGGAAGCGATTTCCCATATCCACGGGGAATACGTGGCTCAGGAACAGGAAAATCCGGAACTGGAGGACAATGCCTCTGTACTGCCAGCAGATCCGACGGTAAAAAACTTTTCCTATGCGGTAGTAGATGGCAAAGTATATTTCAGGGAAAATTCCATTATGTCGCCGGTTGACTTAAACGATACCGCAAAAGGCCGAGTCAAAGGCATGGTGGAACTGCGTCAGATCGTTAATGACCTGATTGAATACCAGCTGGAAGACTATCCCCAGGAAGCTATCGAGGCCAAACAGCAGGAACTAAACACTGCCTACGATGCCTTTACTCAAAAGTACGGATTGATTAACAGCCGTGGAAACGAGAAGGCATTTTCAGAGGACTCTTCCTACTATCTGCTCTGCTCGCTGGAGAATATTGATGAAGATGGAAATCTGGAAAGTAAGGCTGACATTTTCACTAAGCGCACCATCCGTCCGGAACGTCATGTGACCCACGTGGATACACCGAGCGAAGCGCTGGCGGTTTCCATCGGAGAACGTGGTAAGGTAGACATTCCGTTTATGGCAGAACTGCTGGGGAAACCGGATGACTTCGAGGCCGTCACCAGTGAATTGAGGGGTGTGATATTCCGTGATCCCATGGCACCGGAAGCGCCGGAAATTGGCTGGCAGACTGCAGATGAATATCTGTCCGGCAATGTGCGCGATAAGCAGCGGATTGCACGGCTTGCCGCACAAACCGATCCACAGTACACGGTTAATGTGGCTGCTCTGGAAAAAGCCCAGCCCAAAGACCTGGAAGCCTCGGAGATTGAGGTGCGCCTAGGCGCTACCTGGATTGATCCAAAGTATATCCAGCAGTTTATGGAGGAAACTTTTGAGACACCCTTCTATCTCCGCCGTGCCATTGAAGTGAAATTTTCTACGATTACGGCAGAATGGCAGATTTCCGGTAAAAGCAGTACCGGGCGGCATGATGTGGCAGCCTATGTGACGTATGGTACAGATCGAGCAAATGCCTATAAGATTCTTGAGGATACTTTGAATCTAAAAGACGCCCGGATTTACGATACCATTGAAGATGCGGAGGGCAATAAAAAGCGTGTCCTGAACAAAAAGGAAACCACGCTCGCTCAACAGAAACAGCAGGCAATCAAGGACGCTTTCAAGGACTGGATCTGGCGTGACCCGAAACGCAGAGAGACATTGGTGGAAAAGTATAATGAACTGTTCAACAGCACCCGTCCCCGCGAATATGACGGCAGCCACATTCATTTCGTCGGCATGAACCCGGACATTAAACTGCGGACGCATCAGCGGAATGCCATTGCTCATGTGCTGTATGGCGGCAATACACTGTTAGCACATGAGGTAGGAGCCGGGAAAACCTTTGAAATGGTCGCTTCCGCAATGGAAAGCAAGCGGCTGGGACTGTGCCAGAAGTCGATGTTTGTGGTGCCCAACCACCTGACTCAGCAGTGGGCGAATGAATTTCTGCGGCTTTATCCTAGCGCGAAACTGCTGGTGACAACGAAAAAAGATTTTGAAACAGCAAAACGGAAAAAATTCTGTGCACGGATCGCCTCCGGGGATTATGATGCGGTCATCATCGGCCATAGCCAGTTCGAGAAAATCCCCATCTCAGCGGAGCGGCAGGAACGGCTCTTACAGGAACAGATTGATGATGTAACTGAAGCGTTGGACGAGCTGAAACGAAGCCGGGGCGAAAATTTTACCATCAAACAGATGGAGAAGACCCGGAAGTCTCTCCAGGCACGGTTGGATAAACTGCTGAACACGGATCGGAAGGATGATGTGATTACCTTTGAGCAGCTTGGCGTAGACCGGCTGTTTGTAGACGAAAGCCAGGCATACAAAAACCTGTTCTTATACACAAAAATGCGAAATGTGGCAGGGATATCCACATCGGAAGCCCAGCGGAGCAGCGATATGTTTATGAAATGCCGGTATCTGGATGAAGTCACCGGCGGGCGCGGCGTGGTATTTGCCAGCGGAACTCCCGTCTCCAACAGTATGACGGAATTATACACCGTCATGCGCTACCTCCAATACAATACCTTACAGCAAAAGGGACTCACGCACTTTGACTGCTGGGCGTCCACCTTCGGGGAAAGCACTACTGCGATTGAGCTGGCTCCGGAAGGAACCGGATACCGGGCAAGAACCCGGTTTGCAAAATTTTTCAATCTGCCAGAACTGATGAATCTTTTTAAAGAGGTCGCGGATATAAAAACCAGTGACCAGCTGAATCTGCCGGTGCCGGAAGCAAAGTTTGAGACGATTGTGGTGCAGCCCTCGGAGATTCAGAAAGAAATGGTGGCGGCGCTCTCGGAGAGGGCGGCTGCCGTCCACAGTGGGCAGGTTGATCCGTCCCAGGACAATATGCTCAAAATTACTTCAGATGGCAGAAAAATCGGGCTTGATCAGCGGTTGATGAATCCGCTCCTGCCGGACGATCCGAACAGCAAGCTCAACGCCTGTGTGGGAAATGTGTTCCGGATATGGGAGGAAGGAAAGGAAAACCGTCTGACGCAGCTCCTGTTCTGCGATATGAGCACCCCAAAGGATGACGGTACGTTCAATGTCTATGAAGACATCAAGGCGAAACTGATTGCACAGGGCGTTCCGGTAGAAGAAATTGCATTCATCCATGACGCGGATAACGAGGTAAAGAAAAAAGAACTCTTTGCCAAAGTGCGCACGGGGCAGGTACGGGTATTGCTCGGCTCCACACAGAAGATGGGAGCTGGTACCAACTGCCAGGATTTGCTTGTAGCTGTCCATCACCTGGACGTGGGCTGGCGTCCTTCCGACATGACACAGAGAAATGGGCGCATCATCCGCCAGGGCAACCGGAACAAAGAGGTACAGATCTACCAGTATGTGACGGAAGGCACCTTTGACGCTTATCTCTATCAGACGCTGGAGAACAAGCAGAAATTTATTTCGCAGATTATGACCAGCAAATCGCCGGTGCGGGCCTGTGACGATGTGGATGAGCAGGCGCTCAGCTATGCGGAAATCAAAGCGCTGTGTGCCGGTGACAGCCGGATCAAAGAAAAGATGGACTTGGATATTGACGTAGCGCGGCTGAAAGTGCTGAAATCTGATCATCAGAGCCAACAGTACCGGCTGGAAGACCGATTGTTAAAGTATTTTCCTGCGGAAATGGAAAAACAGCGCGGCTTTATTCAGGGATTTGAAGCCGATATGCAGACCGTGGCAGCACATCCTCTTCCGAAAGAGGGATTTGTCGGCGCAGAGATTCAGGGACGCTCATTCTCAGAAAAAGAGCTGGCTGGCGAGGCAATCCTGGCAGCCTGCAAGAACTATACCGGCATGGAGCCGGTGGCGCTGGGAGCGTACCGCGGTTTTTCCATGGAGCTTTCGTACAACAGTTTCAGTCAGGAATACGAGATCGCGCTGAAAGGTTCCATGACCTATACGGTTACGTTGGGAACAGATGCCAGAGGAAATTTCACTCGTATGGATAATACTCTCGCCGGTTTGGAGGGCCGTAAAGAAAAGACGCAGATACAGCTGGAAAACCTGCACAATCAGCAGGAAGCGGCGAAGGCAGAGCTTGGCAAGCCCTTCCCCCAGGAAGCAGAACTGGCTGAGAAAAGCGCACGGCTGGCTGAACTGGACGCCGCCCTTAATATGGACGATCACGGCATGGAGGAAGAAGTAACAGAGCCGGAAGGCCGCTCTTCTGTGCTGGCAGATTTAAAGGCAAAAGCAGCAATGGTCGGTGAAGCGCCCAAACGGCATACGGAACGAGAAGAGGTGCGATGATGGAAAAACTGAATGATACGATTATCCTGCGGGTTTCAAAGGCAGACCGTGAGCGTATCCGGGCAAAAATGGACGAACTGGGCGTCATGAATATGAGCGCCTACATCCGTAAAATGGCACTGGATGGCTACTGTGTGAAGCTGGATTTGCAGGAGTTGAAAGAGTTGATCTGGCTGCTGCGCATTTGTAGCAACAATCTGAACCAGTATGCAAAGAAGGCGAATGAAACCGGGAGTATCTATCTGGCTGACATTCAGGATCTACAGGCGCGGTTAGATCATTTATGGTTGGCAGCAAAAGAGCTGCTGGTGCGGCTGGCAAGTATTGCGTGAATCACTATTTCAGGCGTTCTGCAAAGATAGAGCGCCTGGAACATACGATAACCTTGCATGAGTTACAATAATACACTACAATGGAATCAAGCAAACACGAAAGGCGGTGAGCATAGTGATAAAACTTATAAAACTCCCCTTAAAGCTACTGGCACTTCCCCTCATTCTGATTTTGATGGCAGCGGCTCTTTTGGTAAAACTCGTAACCAACCTGTCAGCCTATGTAATGGGACCGCTGATGCTGTTTATACTCGGATGCGGAATTTATTCGGCTGTGCAGCAAATGTGGACTTCGGTGGCAATTCTGGTCGTTCTGGAAATTCTATGTGTAGTCGCCATGTTCTTTGCCGTAGTGATCGAAACCACACTGGACGGGATGAAGGATTCTCTGGTGGGCTTTGTACATTCATAATAGAATATTTTGGGCAGGCTGCTCCGCAAGAGATGTGTGGAACGGCCTGCCTTCTTTTTGCTGTGGAGAGGACGGTGAGCTATGGCGGCAACAAGACTGATTGCACTGCATATCAACAAAGGGAAAACCATTGCACAGTGTCTGCGTGACCGGACTGATTATGCACAGAATCCGGAAAAGACGGAAAAAGGCGAACTGGTGACCGGCTATGAATGCGATCCCATGACGGCAGACGAGGAGTTCCTTCTGGCTAAGCGGCAATATTTCCATATCACCGGCAGACGACAGCAAAACGATGTGATTGCCTATCAGATTCGCCAGTCCTTCAAACCGGGGGAGATTACACCGGAGGAAGCCAACCGGGTTGGCTACGAGCTGGGGAAGAGGTTCACCAAAGGAAAACACGCTTTTCTGGTAGCAACTCACACAGACCGTGCCCATATCCATAATCATATCGTTTTCAATTCCACTTCGCTGGACTGCAAGCGTAAATTTCGTGACTTCCATAACTCTGGTCTTGCTCTTCAGAAGGTCAGTGACATCATTTGTATGGAGCATGGACTGTCTATTATTGAGAAGAAACCATACAAAGAGCGTATCAAACGAACCACTTACCCAAAGCGGCACTGCTTTCGGGATGAAATCCGGCAGGCTATCGATCGGGCGCTTCTAAAGAAACCAAAGGACTTTGAAGAATTTCTCCGGCTTCTGGAACAGGACGGTTATACCTGCAAGCGCGGCAAACACACGGCGCTCTGGAAAGAAGGACAGGATCGTTTTCTGCGTTTTCGATCTTTGGGAGAAGGATACACAGAGGAAGAAATTCGCGCTGTCATTTTGGGCGAAAAAGAACACCGTATCCGCAGCAAAAATAAGCAAGCTGTTAACCAGAAACGTCTGAATCTGCTGGTAGATATTGACGCCAGACTTCAGGCGAAAGGAATCGGTTATCAGCGATGGGCTACGGTCTATAATCTGAAACAAATGGCCCAGACCATGATTTTCCTTCGTGAGCATGGAATTGAGGATATCGACCAGCTTCGTGAGAAAACAAAACAGTCAACAGAACGCTTTGATCAACTGAATGAAAAAATCAAGACGGCAGAAAAACGGCTGGTGGAGATCGCTTCCCTGAAAAAACACATCATCAACTATGCCAAAACAAAGGATGTATATGTAGATTATCGTAAGTCTGGATACAGCAGAAAATTTCATGAATCCCACCGGGAAGCAATAACCCTGCACAAAGCAGCAAAGGATGCCTTTAACGAATTGGGAATCAAGAAACTTCCAAAGGTAAAGGATTTATCAGCAGAATATGCCGAAGTTCTGGCAGACAAGAAAGCCGCCTACGCACAATACCGGAATGCACGGACAGAGATGCAGGACTATTTAAAAGCGCAGAAAAATGTGGAGCAATTCTTGAATCTGAATCGTCAGGAAGAAGAAAAGGCTCAGGAAGAAAAGAGAAAAGAAGAAACTCAAAGATAAGCATGAACGCCCCGGATTGGCTGTGATCGGTCGTCCGGGGTGTTCTTTTTTGATATGTGGGCTATTATCAGGAACTTTGCCGCAACCATCTGCGGATTTGCAATTCGCCTCTGTTTACCAGTTGCTGTGCACGGTTATAAGATACACCTAATTGCTCCGCAAGCTGTCGATAGCTTGTACCGCTGTTAATCGCCAGTACAGCATTCCGTTCCCGTTCGGGAAGCTGCTCAATTAGAATGTCAATTCTGTCTTTGGTTTTGGGCAGATAAAGATGATGTAGTGCCGGTCTGGCTTTTCCAGATGTGGCAGATCTGGCGGTTCGCAATGTTATATTTGGAAGATTGTCGTAATAATAGGCAATCATATCATCACATTGATGGTAGAGCCAGCGGTTAATCTTATAAAAGTGTTGAATGAAGCGTCTTTCGTCTTTCTCACATTTACCGTCAAATGCGGGAGCAAAGTCAATCCGGTCAACACTACCACAAGGGAATTGATCATGGCGGAACAGGATTTCCTCATTAAACTCATCCTCTCCCCATTTCAGGGGATCAATGACGGCTATTATTGACAAATGTTTTTTCGGCCATTCTCTACGCAATTTCTGGATGCAGCCGACTGCTCTCTGCATAAAAACTTCGTGGCAGGTATGAAAATAGAACTCGATGACGCGATCCTCATTTGAGATTTTATTGATTTCCTGATATAGCAAATCGCCCATTTCCTCTTCCCAGAAAAAACGATCCGCCACAAAACACACTTTTTTCATGATCGCCTCCTCCAGATAGACATTCCGAGATCACTACGCAGCTTTTGAGCCGACTTTTTGATGAATTGCTCCGGTGACGGGCATTTTTTATCAAAGCCTATTTCCTTCCATAGCGCCTGAGACTCCTGTGTGTCATCTTTGTGGCTGTACGCATCTTCAAGAGCGACCTGCATTTCCCGGTAAACATCTTCTGGTGTCGTATTATTTTCGGCAGCAACTTGTTTCAGAATCTTTTGGAAATTCATAATTTCATCCTCCGTCAGAATTTGAATTTGTTCTTTAGAACTACTTTAGCATAAAATGAATGTCGGTGGATGGCATCTTTTGTCGAAATTATAAAAATTTTATAAAAAGAAAGAGAGCCTTTACGGCTCCCCCTGATGTTTCTTATTCTTCTGTCAGAATGCGGAACGCATTCAGTATCTTCATTCTCTCCCGATGCGGCAGATGAGAAATCTGATTGGATAGCTCGCAGGCTGCGCTCTCCGTGGCATGGTCAACTACATCAATCAGCAGTGAATCTGCGGAAACTCCCAGTGCGTTTGCGATGGCTACAAAAGAATCCAGATTGGGAATCTTAAGACCACGCTCAATTACGCTCACATGAGTGGGGCTGAGATCGACCAACGCTGCCAGTCCTTCCTGTGTTAGTCCCTTTGCCTCACGAGCAGCTTTGATCCGTTGTCCAACAGCTTGTGCGTCCATCTCGTCACCTCCTCCTTTAGAACTATTTCTCGTTCCTTTTTAGTATATCGGTCATCTTTCATGTAATACAGAAGATAAAGAACATGAAATAGTGCTAAAGAACGAATGGCGCAAATTTATTTATATTCCGGTCTGCGGTGTTTGAGATAGATATATTTATGTATATGAAAATGGATTTGACTGCTTTCGAGTAGGTTTGGACTGTTTTTTTCGATTGGATCTGCTATAATTTTGATAAGCAAATGGTCAATGCCAGCAGATTAACATCTCAGTAAGGAAGGTGACTGATTTGGACAATGAGTTTTATGTGGACAGCAGGGATTATCTCTATCAGCCATTCATCCATGAAGGATTTTCCGGGCAACTGCTTTTGGCAACTTCGGTAAAAGAAGGTCTGCCACCTCTTCTCATAAAGCAGGAACAGCTATGTTCAGCCTGCTGTGAATTCGTATATTCCCGGCTTGCACAGGAAATGCAAATTCCGGTTCCGCAGGTGTTCCTAATAAAAAAGAGTGGCCGTAAGGAAAGCTGGCCGTTTAAGACACCTTATGTAGTTGGAATCGTTTACTTGGAAGGACTGCATCCATTCACAACGGAAGACCTGCAAAATTCTATCAATATGGCTTTTGAGTATGCTTGTCACTATGCTTTGGCGGTCATGTTCGAACAAATTGATGCGGTGCAGATGTCGGCAACATCGGATGGAAATATTGTTGGCTTTGATTTTACGGATTGCTTTCGCCTTAGTGATCTAACTGAGTCATTATTAAAAAAGCAGGATACCTTGCTGATCCAATTCCTGAAAATGTTGCTGTGCGCATTCAAACAAGATGATTTTTCATCTTCTGCAAGAATTGGTGCCGAAGTGGTTGCAAAGCATCTTGGCGTTCCGCAGATATCAGCGGTCTACCCACTTTACCTTGAACCGATGAAGCGATTCTGTAAGATTGGTAATGAGCGGATCAGAGAAATCACGGAAGCACTGGACGAGGTATATCCGGTGGCAATCAGTGTATATTTTGAAGAATACCTGGCTGAGCTAAAGCTGAAAATCAGCAGGTATCTTGAAACTATTTAAGACGAAGGAGGCTATTATTATGAAGTACAAACTGTATCGTTCCTTTGGTGACCTGGATAAAGATGTAAAAAAACATGAATTGATTGCTGTCGAGTATGGCAGTACGATTGAAGACGTAGAGGACGCATTGATAAAGGATGTGGCCGATGATTTGGCTGGTGACGCCGAATATGCTGGATGTGAAACATCTGCCTATGCACCGGAACCTATAAAGAGTTTCCGAAAAGTGAAGCGATATGACTACGAGATGATGGGGATCGTTTACCCGCTCCGCGCAGAAACAAATGTACTGATTGATTACGGCATTATAGAGGAATCGGAAAATTGAGAGTTCAGAAAAATATTTACGGTCTTATTGCCGTGTTTATCTAAAAGCTGACAGGAAGGAGGCGTTGAACAATGTCAGATAAAATATATATCGCTATAGATTTGAAATCGTTTTACGCTTCCGTTGAGTGTATGGAGCGCGGACTCGATCCGATGACAACCAATCTGGTGGTCGCAGACGCCAGCCGGACGGAGAAAACCATCTGCCTTGCGGTATCTCCAGCTTTGAAATCCTATGGGATTCCCGGCAGACCCCGGTTGTTTGAAGTCGTGCAAAAGGTCAAAGAGGTCAACTCCTTACGGCAGCAAAAAGCGCCGGGACGGAAACTGACAGGTTCTTCAGTTCAGGATGGAGAACTGAAAGCGAATCCCGCTTTAGCTGTAGACTATGTGGTGGCACCGCCGCAGATGGCGCATTATATGAGAATCAGTGCCAGGATTTATGAGGTATATCTCAAATACATCGCGCCGGAAGATATTCATGTTTATTCGATTGATGAAGTCTTTATTGACGCAACCAGTTACTTAAAAACGTATCAACTGACTGCCCGTGAGCTGACCATGAAAATGATTCTTGATGTTCTGGACACTACCGGGATTACTGCAACAGCCGGGATTGGCACGAACCTGTATCTCTGTAAGGTTGCGATGGATATAGAGGCAAAACACATTTCTCCGGATCGGAATGGCGTCCGGATAGCTGAACTGGATGAAATGTCTTACCGGCGCTCCTTGTGGTCACATCGCCCTTTGACTGATTTCTGGCGGGTGGGAAAAGGGTACGCAAAGAAGCTGGAAGAGCATGGTCTTTATACGATGGGCGATATAGCCCGCTGCTCAGAAGGTAAACCGGGTGACTACTACAACGAGAAACTTTTGTATCAGCTCTTTGGCGTCAATGCGGAATTATTGATTGACCATGCCTGGGGCTGGGAGCCTTGTACGATTGCCGATATCAAAGCCTACAAGCCGGAAAGTAACAGTGTCGGCTCCGGTCAGGTACTGCAGTGTCCATACCCGTTTGAGAAAGCAAAACTTGTAATACGGGAAATGACCGATCTGCTGGTTCTGGATTTGGTGGATAAAGGGCTTGTAACGAATCAAATTGTTTTGACTGTCGGTTATGATATTGACAATCTGAAAGATCCGGCGCGGCGAAAGAAATATCATGGAGAAATCAAGACAGACCGATATGGACGAAGCATTCCAAAGCACGCCCACGGTACTGCCAATTTGAAAAAATATACTTCTTCCACCCGCCTGATTACCCAGGCTGTGATGGAACTGTTTGACCGAATCGTAGATGAAGATCTTCTGGTACGCAGAATTAACATGGCTGCTACTCATGTTATCACTGAGGCAGAAGCGCAGACACAAAGTGAAAACAGTTTTGAGCAGTTAGATTTATTTACAGACTATTCCGCTCGTCAAAGTCTGCTGGAAAAAGAAAATGAGGAACTGGAGAAGGAGCGGAAAATGCAGGAAGCTATGTTGGAAATCAAAAAAAAATTTGGCAAGAATGCAATCCTGAAGGGAATGAATTTGCAGGAGGGTGCAACGGCAAAAGATCGCAATCAGCAGATTGGCGGTCATAAAGCATAGAAGTATTTGAACCAGCGAATATCCGGAAGAGGTGATAATTATTTCGCAAGATAGAGATAACGCAAAAAATTCTTATGATGACATTATCAATCATCCCCATCACGTTTCCACACAGCACCCCAGGATGTCGATGATAGACCGGGCGGCTCAGTTTTCTCCATTCGCTGCGCTGACCGGATACGGGGAGGTGATAAAGGAAACCGCTCGGTTGACAGATCGCAAGCCGGAACTTTCTGAATCGGAAAAAGCAGAGCTAGATTATAAGCTGCGGATGGCTTGTGATTATCCCGGAGAGAATCCAGCTCTTACAATTACTTACTTTGTTCCGGATCACAGAAAAGCTGGCGGTTCCTGTCATACGATTTCCGGACAGATTAAGAAGATAGACGATTACCAAAAGCAAGTGATTCTGCTGGACAAGACGCGGATTGATATTGATTGCATTCTCAATATAGACGGAGAAATTTTTGGTCTTACAAATGAGTCAGAAACAGATTTTGATTAAGCTCATGACCGCCATACCGCGTTTTCAATGGAACACGCAGCGTAAAGCGTTCGGAACGAATGCGCAGCCCCGTATCGCCAGATACGGATCTTCAAGGGGATTGGGGACTTCCCCAACGAGAAAAATACCGATGTGGCCAGGAAAGCTGCACCGGTATTTTTGCCTTTGTATATACAAAGGCCCTGCTCGCCAATTTGTGCAATCCTACGATTGTGTTATTCTGGCCTTGTTATCGAACGCAAACAAACCACTTGAGAAACCGAATTTTCTCTGATAAAATAAAATGTATGATCTTGATAATCTGCGATTTGAATTGGAACGAGAGGTACTACAATGGCCGTAAGTTACAAAAGACTGTGGAAACTCTTGATTGACAAAGACATGAAAAAGAGCGATTTAGAGAGAGAAGCAGGCATCAGTCATTATACAGTTTATAAGTTAAGTCATGGAGAGAACGTGACGACAGAAGTTTTAGAGAAAATCTGTAAAGCTCTTAACTGCTCTGTTGAGGAAATAATGGAATTTACTAATGATGAATAAGCACCATTGGGAACATAGGACTTAATAGGGCGATCTATAAATTATACCAAATTAAAATGATCCTCAAGTAATGGAGATGAAGATATGGGATACCAAAGTGAAGCAGAGCTTGAACTGCAATTTATTGATCAACTGAATAAGCAGGGATATAGTACCGTTTTTATTCCTGACTATGATACGTTGGTCGAGAATTTTAAAGTGCAGTTTGAGACGTTTAATGCTGATAAACTCGATAACCCCCTTACTGATAAAGAGTGGGAACGCATTCTTAACCTGATGCTCGGAAAATCAGTTTTTCAGAGTGCGAAGATACTTCGGGATAAATTTGTGTTGGAAAGAGAGGATGGAACGAAGGTTTATCTCTCATTCTTTTCCAATGATCACACAAAGAATATTTTTCAGGTGACACATCAGACCACCGTTGTCGGGAAGTACGTTAATCGCTACGATGTAACTCTTCTTGTCAACGGACTTCCACTGATTCAAGTGGAATTGAAACGTAGAGGCATTGACATCCGAGAAGCGGTTAATCAGGTGATGCGCTACAAGAAGCATTCGTACAATGGACTTTACCATTATATCCAGATCTTCATTGTTTCCAATGGAGTAGACACGAAGTATTTTGCAAATTCAGACCGTGAGATGCTTCACAGCCTTGCTTTCTTCTGGACGGACTTTGATAATGTCCGACTTACCAACCTGAAGGATTTTTCAATAGTATTCCTTGCCCGTGATCACATTATCAAAATGTTGGCGCGGTATATGATTCTGAACGATACGGATAAGCTGCTTATGGTTATGCGTCCCTATCAGGTGTATGCTGTTGAAGCACTCGTCCGGCAAGCAACACTGACCAATCGCAACGCCTATGTCTGGCATACAACCGGTGCGGGCAAGACGCTTACTTCATTCAAGACGGCGCAGATCCTTGCGGCCAATCCAAATATTAAGAAAGTTATTTTCCTCGTTGACCGTAAGGACTTGGATTCTCAGACTACGGAGGAATTCAATAAGTTTGAAAACGGATCAGTGGATGCGACTGACCGCACTGATGTCCTTGTGAAGCAAATGCAAGACAAAAACCGGCAGCTTATTGTAACCACCATGCAAAAGATGGCAAATGCCGTCAAGCGTCCGCAGTACGCAAAGATTATGGATGCATACAAAGATGAGAAAGTAGTTTTCATCATCGACGAGTGCCACAGAAGTCAGTTTGGAGATATGCACAAAGATATTGTGCGGCATTTCCAGAAGGCTCAATTCTTTGGATTTACAGGAACGCCACGTTTTGAAGTCAACGGAAAGGTAGAAGGAAAAATCACGCAAACCACAGAAATGCTGTTCGGGGAGTGCGTCCACAACTACTTGATCAAAGACGCTATCTTTGACAACAATGTCCTCGGCTTCCATGTGGAGTACATAAAGACGATGGAGGGCGATTTCGACTGGGATGATCCTACTCTGGCGGATGCCATTGATGTCAACGAGCTTTATATGTCCGAAGAGCGTATGTCTCTGATTGCCAATCACATCATCCAGAACCATAAGGCAAAAACGCGAAACAGACAGTACACCGCGATCTTTGCTGTTTCGTCGATTGAGGCGCTGGTCAAGTATTACGACATTTTTAAAAGCATAAAGCATGACCTTAACATTTCCGGGATTTTCTCTTATGGGCAGAATGAGGATGCGGAAGGCAAGGACGAGCACAGCCGTGACGCTTTGGAGCGGATCATCAAAGACTATAATGAGATATACAGCACCAACTTTTCTACGGATACTTTCGCAGCTTACCACAAGGATATTTCCGACCGTGTAAAAGGTAAGAAGACGAAACCGCTGGACATCTTGCTTGTAGTCAATATGTTCCTCACTGGCTTTGACAGTAAAACACTTTCTGTCCTCTATGTGGACAAGGATTTGAAGTATCACGACCTGCTACAAGCCTATTCCCGCACGAATCGTGTAGAGAAAGAGACTAAGCCATTCGGTATTGTTATTTGCTACCGCAACCTTAAAAAGCAGACGGATGATGCGCTTACCCTGTTTTCAAAGACGCAGGACACCTCCGGCATTATTGTACCGGACTATAACTTCTTCGTCGAGAAATTTAACGAAATGGTCATCAAACTGAAAGAGATCGCTGATACTCCTGCAGCTGTGGACACCATGCAAAGTGAAGAAGACCAAAAGCTCTTCGTTGTCACTTTCCGCGAACTAACAAAGTATTTGCAATCGCTGCATACCTTTATCGAGTTCAGCTTTGACCAGGATGCACTCACGATGTCTGAGCAGGAGTATCAGGACTATAAAAGCAAATATATGCTGCTCTACTCAAAACAGAAAGCAGACCGTGAGGTTGTATCTGTTCTGAATGATGTGGACTTCTGTATTGAGCTTATGGAGAGCGACCGAATCAATGTTGCCTACATCATGAACCTTATCCGCAATATCCACTTTGATGATGCGAAGCAAAAGGACTATGACATCAAACATATCAAAGATGAACTTGGTAGGACGGACAACCCACAGTTGCTTAAAAAGGTTGAAATCCTGCAATCCTTCTTGGATACGGTTGTCGCAGGGCTTAACAGCGCCGATGAAATTGACGCTGCCTACAATGATTTCGAGAACGCAGAAAAGCAAAAAGAGATTGAAGCCTTTGCACAACAAGAGGACATCGACTCTAAGATGCTTACTGATTTCATCTCAGAATATGAGTTTTCCGGCACGATGGATGCCGGGAATATCCGCGACCGGCTTACAAAACCGATGCCGCTCTTGAAGAAGCGTTCACTGGTCAACCGTATCGTAGAGTTTATCAGGAAACACGCAGAGAAATACCAATAAGGAGAATGTGAAATGGACAATTCTATTCAGGCTCATCAGAAAGAGCTTTGCAACAAGCTCTGGGCAATGGCAAACGCCCTTCGTGGCAATATGGAAGCCTACGAGTTCAAGAATTACATCTTAGGCATGATTTTCTACTATTACCTTTCGGACAAAACCGAGAAGTACATGGTCAACCTTTTAAAAGATGATGGAATCAGCTATGAAGAGGCATGGGCTGATCCTGAGTACAAAGAAGCTGTTGTAGAGGAAGCGCTGCGCGACCTCGGCTATGTGATTGAGCCGCAATTTCTCTTCCGCAAGATGGTTAAAATGGTGGAGAACCGCTCCTTTGACATTGAGTTTTTACAGAAGGCAATCAACTCGCTGATGGAGTCTACCATCGGTAACGACTCTCAGGATGACTTTGACGGCTTGTTTTCTGATATGCAACTTGATTCCACGAAGCTTGGACATACAGTTAAGGATCGCAGTGCCGTTATGTCAAAAATTATATCTTCTCTCGATGAAATCAATTTCGGAGTGGAGGACACAAAAATTGATGTATTGGGTAATGCCTACGAATATCTGATTGGACAGTTTGCAGCAACTGCTGGTAAAAAAGCCGGTGAGTTTTATACGCCTTCGGGACCTGCCGAGTTGCTTTGCCGTATTGCCTGCCTTGGATTGACGGATGTAAAGGATGCAGCTGATCCGACTTGCGGTTCAGGCTCTCTGTTGCTACGTTTGAAAAATTACGCAAATGTCAGAAACTACTACGGGCAGGAGCTTACATCGACCACATATAATCTCGCTAGAATGAACATGATTCTGCGCGGCATTCCATACCGTAATTTCAACATCTATAATGGAGATACCCTGGAACATGACTATTTTGGTGAGAAGAAATTCCGCGTTCAGGTAGCCAATCCACCGTATTCTGCAAAATGGTCTGCTGATATGAAGTTTATGGAAGATCCTCGATTCAACGAATACGGTAAACTTGCCCCGAAGAGCAAGGCAGACTTTGCTTTTGTACAGCATATGGTCTATCACATGGATGAAGACGGACGTGCTGTTGTCCTTCTTCCTCATGGTGTTCTATTCCGTGGTGCTGCAGAAGAGGTGATTCGTAAACATCTTATCCAAAAGCTGAATGTGTTGGATGCCGTTATTGGTCTTCCGGCAAATCTCTTCTTTGGCACGGGCATTCCCGTCTGTGTTCTCGTCCTAAAAAGAGAACGTAACGGTAATGCAAATAACATTTTGTTTATTGACGCTTCTAAGGACTTCGAAGCCGGGAAAAATCAGAATATCCTTCGACAATGTGATATTGATAAAATTGTGGACGCATATCAGCGCCGCGAGGATATCGATAAGTATGCTCATGTGGCAACAATGCAGGAGATTGAAGATAACGGATTTAACCTCAACATTCCCCGCTATGTTGACACTTTTGAGCCGGAAGAAGAAATTGATCTGAATGAAGTGGCTGTGGAAATTCGCAAACTCCAGCGTGAAATGAAAGATATTGATGCGGAATTGAAGCCGTATTTCGATGAGTTAGGGCTGGATTTCCCATTTGATGTGGAGGGCAAATAATTATGGAAAATGTATCCTCAAGTAACGGTCTCGAAAAGTATCCGAAGCTGCGGTTTCCGGAGTTTGATGAGCCGTGGAGAGCTGAAAAATTATCTGATTTCGCGGACCGGGTAACGCGAAAAAACAGCAAAAATGAAACCGATCTTCCACTAACCATTTCATCTAAGGACGGTCTTGTAGATCAGGTAAGCTACTTCAATAAGACTGTTGCCAGTAAAGATATGAGTGGGTACTATCTCCTCAAGAATGGCGAGTATGCTTATAATAAGAGCTATTCCGTGGGCTATGACTTCGGCTCTATCAAGCGTCTGGATCGTTACCCGATGGGGGCATTATCGACGCTTTACATCTGTTTTGCACTCAAAAGGCATGACAGCGACTTTATAAAAGCTTATTTTGACTCTCTGAAATGGTACCGTGAAATTTATATGATCTCTGCTGAAGGAGCAAGAAATCATGGGCTTTTGAATGTTCCTACCGAAGATTTCTTTGACACAAAACACTATCTGCCGGAAAACGTTGATGAGCAAAGAAAGATTGCAGATTTCCTCATCGCTCTGGATCGTCGTATCGAAGCACAGCAGTCTCTCGTAGATAACCTGAAGAAGTATAAAAGAGGTGTCATTACCTACATCTTTTCCGGCAAATGTAACAAGTTTGCTGCTGAAGCCACATGGACAGAGAAGACACTTGCTGATTTGTGTTGTGAGTTCAGAAGCGGGCGAAACATATCAGCATCACTCATTACCGAAACTGGAGAGTATGCTGTGTATGGTGGAAATGGTATACGAGGGTATTGTGACCATTATAGTCATGAAGGTGAATATGTTGTAGTAGGAAGACAGGGCGCATTATGCGGGAATGTTCGGCTTATTCAGGGCAAGAACTATTTGTCTGAACACGCTATTGCCGTTCAGGCAAATGATGAGAACGACACTAAGTTTTTATTGTTTTTACTTTACTTCATGAAACTCGGTCAATATTCAGATCAAGGAGCACAACCCGGCCTTGCTGTAAATAAGCTACTAAAACTCAAATGCACTGTCCCAGATAAAGAAATTCAATCGAAAATAGCGTCATTTCTTTTGAACATTGATTTACAAATCTCTAATCATGAAAAAATGCTCTCTTTTCTTGTCGATCAGAGGAAAGCTTTCCTGCAACAACTCTTCATATAAAGAGTTGCTGCAAGAAAAATGTTTTTGCGCGTTCAAGATTGTCCAGTAGTGCCTGCTCACTTTTTATTTTGTATTCTATTCTTGAGAAAATTGTACCAATTTGTTTTTGGGTTTCAAGGGGAGGTACTCGAATTGAAACCTCCAGAAAATCTTCTGCATATATTCGATACTGTCCGTAGAGACAACCTTGACGATATTTTAGTATTTGATGAAGCACAGATTTCTGTTGAATTGCTTCACTTATAAACCACGGATCAGCACCGGAAATCGAGAAAATCTCATATACATCAGAAATAACCGCAGATCCGTACAAATTAAGTCCAATAGATCCTACATCCAGATTGTTTGAGCTATATATAAAATCATTAAGATCAGTACGCTTATACAATTTTGTGCTTGCATCTTTTACAAGAAAGCCTCGATCATAACGCTCTCCTTTATCACATACTCCTCCTGTTGCTGTGAAAGCCATAAGTGGTGCATCGGGAGTTGGAAGTTGTTTTATGTTTTTTGAGTTTAGATAATCGCCAATTTTATGAACATTCCATACTGATTTCGTAACTTTAATCTTTTCACACAATATCTCATGAAGTAGTCCTCTTTTATACTTCTTGAGGGAATCAACGAGCTGTCGTTGTATGCCTATCCTTTCTTCAAGCGTACTAATGAAAACGGAGATTTTATGCTGCTCTTGTAGAGAAGGAATATAGAGCCTGATAGAACGGATTTGTGGGTATTTAAGGTTCCATGTATCAGAGGTCAATCCCTGGGAGTATTTTCTGAACTCATTTATTAAATTAGGAGTCTTGAACAGCGAAGCAAAGTAACGATTATCAATCTCTTTGTTGGGCATTAGTACGGTGTATGCAGGGCTGACGATCCCATCATAGTCGGAAACACCATTTGCTCCTTGCCACATACGCATAGAGTTATATACCATATCCCCTTTGCAAACAACCTTGTAATTGCTTTTGTCTTCGCTCGAATTATCTTTTCCCTCAATCTCAGAACGAGGCATTACTCCATCGTTTAATGTAACAGACAAAAGCTCCATATCGTCAGCTCCTCGTTGACTACGCTCTGAGTAAATATCACCTATTCGACATTCCATGTACGGCTCATCAAACCCCGGAAACCGCAGCTTCGGATACTTTTCGAGACCGTTACTTGAGGATGGTAATGCCTTGTTTGCATCTCCACATGATAATGTTTGTGGAGGTGGTCAACATGACTAAAAATACACAATTTAAGACGTTGCTGAACACTTGGTTAAATCAAAAGAAACCAATGATCACACCGTCAACCCATGCCAGCTTTACTCTAATTGCCGAAAATCATCTTATTCCATATTTCGGTAAACGTAAGATTGGCAGTATCACTGAGGCGGATATTCAGAGCTATATTACTTATCTCCATAATTCCGGCCGGTTGGACAATACAGGCGGATTGACTGTAAAGACGATCCGTGATGTTATTCTTGTACTCAGACTTGCAATGGAGTATGCTTATAAGGAGCGGGCTATTCCATTGTTGAATTGGGATCTCATCGAATACCCCAAAGAACTTGGAGTCAAAAAAGTCAATTCACTGTCCAAAGATCAGGAACAAACCCTTATTCAGTGCATCTACATGGATTTGAACAGAAAAACGGCGGGGATTCTAATTGCACTGTTTACTGGGGTTCGGATCGGCGAGCTTTGTGGACTTCAAATGAAGGACATTTCCCTCACAGATAAGACAATTAACATCAATAAGACTGTGCAGCGCATTTATGATAAGCGGAAACAGTCATCCTATCTTCATATAGGGCCGCCTAAGACAAAGACATCGGCCAGGACAATTCCTGTTCCGTCGCTCCTTATGAACATTATCAAGAAGTTTTACACAGAAAATCCGAATCACTATTTTTTGACCGGAAAGACAAAACCGACTGAACCACGTACATACCGGCAATTTTTTGCGCGATTTCTCAAAAGAAACGGGCTGCAAAAAGTAAAATTTCATGAGATCCGCCATACATTTGCGGTACGGGCAATCGAAATACCAGAATTTGACATTAAATCGCTCTCTGAGATTCTGGGGCATAAAAATGTTTCCTTTACCTTGAATGTCTACGGAAGCGCCAACCTTCAGCAAAAGGTGAAGTGTATGAATCTACTAAATGAGTTACTGTAGCTATGGAAAAGCGCCAGCCGGGGTTTCCCTGACTGGCGCTGCTCATGTTTGATTGTGATTTAGAGCTTTGACGATTGCCATCACATTCTTTAGATTCTCATGGCTTAACAATTTTATCTCGTCCAACACTTCTTTATACTCAACAGGGTGATCGCTGCCGTCATCAAAAAATTCGGCTGGAGTGACGCCGAGATACTCACAGATATAGAAAAACACCTGCATTGATGGAAAACCATTTCTATTTTCCAATGAATTGATATATCCGGGACTCTGGCCAATGGAAAGACTCATATCCCTGGCAGAGACACCTTTTTCTGTTCGTAATTTTATTAAACGCTGATAAAACAAATCTTCAAACATAGCGACCACCTTTTTATACGATTGTATCCCACAAGGCGGTAAATTATATCTGGTATGACTATATATTTCGATTGACCTGTCTGATTGTATTGGATATTATTAAATTATCATATGATATGTTCAGATACGAGGGAGGAAGCAAATGACAAGGATAAAACGTAATAAGTTCGGAATGGGTATCCTTGTGGCATTTATTTGTCTATGCGCAGTTGGATGCCATGACTCTGGCGGAGATCAAGATATGCAAATGGAAGCGATTTCCGAAACAGAGGAAGGACTGTATATTTCAAATACCGCACCTGAAAAATGTTATCTGTGCGGAACTCCTGAACAATCTCTGCTCCCTTTTTACGAAGGTCAAACCAATCTTGGTATTATCAGTCTGAATACATTTGAGTTTGTCCCGATTGAAATTAACCGCTATGATGATTATGGAAATTTGATTGAAGAGCCAGCGGGCTTTTCGACTACCAGTATGCAAAATACGGGAGAAAATGGCTTTACTGCCTACATTACACCCAATCATGACCGAGGTTATGCTAACGCTACCATATATTTTGAAAATGATAAAGAATTGAACATAGACGAAGCGGCTGATTTTCTTTGTACAGAATGTCTAAATCAGACTCTTGAAGAGTGCTGGAATGATGACCCTTTCGGTATGGGGGTAATTAACTTCGAGACAGAAGAAATTCGATTGCTTGAGAGGAACATAACTGCGTTTATGTTTGATGACTTTTATGTATCCTGCGATTTAAGAACTTCAGATGATTCAGACGGAGATTCCCATCAAATGGATTTGCTTATTTTCTACTGCCCGGAAAGGTATCAATAAATCTACGCCAGTTAAACTTTTTTTGCTATAATGGATATAGATAAAACCGCAATACGAGGAGTTTTCACATGGACATTGCTATTTCTTCAGATTCAAATGAAAAAAAGATTTACCAGGACAGCACCCATGAACTTGTTTCAAAAATTGCTTATCTGATAGGGGTGCCGAAGCGAATCTTTGAGAATATACATGAGCCACCGGAACAAGAAGTGTTTGCTCAGATGGACAACGAAAAGAGTACCAGAATTATTCGCCATCTATCCATTATCCGGACGAGCATACAGAGAAACTATCGGACAATCAACCGGAAAATGAAGACAGAATATCTATCCATTCTATCGATGCCGGAATACGTCCCGGCGGAAAGTATGCGCTATTTGGAGTCAGAGGGGATTTACTTCGTCAAAAAATCAAGTACGAAGCTGTTTCAGCACATTATCGAGCTTAACCGCATTATTTCAAATAGAATCAATAACTGCAAGCCCTTCTTCCCGCTATGGCTTAACTGGAAATATATCCAGGATCTGTTTATTATGCCAGATGGCTTTAGCGAAACAGGTACGAAAAACGCCGCAACGCTCTACTATCAGCACAAACAAGATTATCCTTACCAGATGTATATGAACTGGAATCCGTCAAATGAGGGAAATATCTTGTATAATGACAAGAAATTTGTCACTCTTTTGTATCGATGGCATGGAGACACGTTTACCGAGTACAACCGGGTTTCAGATGTAAGCACTTATGTAAAAGGAAGTATTCAGGAGTTTATTGGTGACAGTACACAAGCAGTTATCGTTGTTGATTGTGAAAACTCCGATCCATATAAACTGTGTGCTACCCTGAAAGGCTTAGATTATAGGAATACGGCAAAAATATCGAGAATCCTTTTGTTCGACGATATACATACAGCATCGGCCTGGAGGATTTTGGATAACTTTACAAAGATTTCTGTAGAGCATATTTTGACAGAACGTGTGAAGCAAAACAAATCTCTGGTTGACATTAAATTGACGGCAAGGGCCTGTCAGGAACACTATCAAAATCATGTAGATTCCTTTATTATTGTATCCAGCGATTCCGATTACTGGGGATTGATTTCTTCACTTCCAGAAGCCCGCTTTCTCGTTATGGTAGAAAGAGAAAAATGCAGCCATGCAATGAAACAAGCCCTTGCAGAATCAGGTATTTTTTATTGCTATATTGATGATTTTTATTCAGGGAATGCAGATGGTATAAAAATGAGTGCTTTGTTCAAAGAAATGTACCGGTATTTGGATCATTCGATTCACTTAAATGTAAACGATATGTTTGCAGAAGCTCTGCGCATTACCCGACTTACCATGACCGAAGCTGAAAAACGTCAGTTCTATGATAAATATATCCGCCCTATGCATCTCGTTATAGATTCAGAAGGCAACGTAAGTATTGAATTAAAAAGATAGGAGGCGCAACCTAATGTTAAATAAACCAGATGTCGCAGACGGCCTGTTCTGTCGTGAAATAGACGGGCTGTTTTGTCGGTCATCGCCGGACATCATTGTCCGGCGCCGGTGCGTTTTGTCGCATAAGAGAAGGGGATGGCTCCAGCCATCCCCTTCTTTCCGGTATTCAAGAAACCTCGCCCTCCAGGACGAGTTGTACCATCCGGTCATCAATAATGGCCCGGCGGTTTTGGTATGCGTAGACAAGAGACTGGGTACAGGCCCGGTTAATCAGTCTCGGGATGCCGGATGAGAAAGAGTGGACTGCTTTCATGGCGTCCTCAGAGAAGATTGCGTTGGGGTGTCCAGCATAGGTC
>CDZQ01013755.1_pt1 | contig 58587 bp, 65 predicted proteins | sample 554831 | NCBI WGS metagenome assembly CDZQ01 (sample SAMEA3182112, study PRJEB8094) | gut metagenome | biome: human; feature: gut; material: Stool; isolation source: human stools | place: Canada | collected 2013-05-06 | reverse complement strand
CCTTGGCAAGGTGGCGCTCTACCAGATGAGCTACACTCGCAACGACAAAAAGGATTGTACCAACACTTTGCCTTTTTGTCAAGAGAAAATTTTAGGACTGTGGAATATTTTTATTCCCCCGGTGTCTGCGTAGTGGACAGGGCGGTGTCGTAATCCACACAGTCGGGGTAGAGATCGGCATTCCATAGATAGCCCAGCGCAGTCAGTTCCAGGTCGGTGTACAAGGCAGGGGTTTCGTCGGTGAGCAGCAGATGGCGGTAGCCCTCCCCGGCATCCACAATAAGCCAACAGGTGTCTGCTCCATTGACCATGCCGTTGACGAATGTCACGTCAAAGCCTGCCTGCTGGAGCAGTAGCTCCAGGGCCAGCGTATGAGCCAGAAGGTTGGCGGGCTGTCCCGTGAGGGCGCTATAAGGGTCTGCCGCTCCGGCACCATCCACAGGGGAGGCGGCCTGCTCCAGAAGAGAGACCAGCTCTCCGGGGGTGTAGCTGTCTGCGGCGGGAGGGTTGTCCCGGAGCAGCTGCCCGGCAAGGGTAATCAGGTCTTCGGAACGGACCGACAGGGAATCCTGTTTCTCTGGCCAGTGAAGGGAGATTTCCAAAATACGCTGGGTGCCGATATCCGGATAGAGGGTTACCTGAATATCCGGCATTCCGAAAGCGGACTGAGGGGTATCAAAATAAGCTTGGGCGGCCATAGAGCGCACAGAATCGGTATCCCCAGTGAAATAGGACGCCCGGAGTACTAGGCTGGATGAAAAATTGGCCATGGCCTGACGCAGCTGCTGCTGGATGGCAGTGGTGCCGCTGACAGACCGGATAGCGTCAACCTCCTGGGCGGTATGGGAGTAGCTGAGCGAGACCGCCACCTCATAGTAGGAGACAATGCGGGAAGCGGTGTAGTGGATGTCCGCCACGGCAAAAGCTCCCAGGGGGTCCTCCTCCATCACCTCCCGGCAGGCGGCATCCACGTCCTGTTCTACATCTGAGGTATAGTTATACAGCCGGATGGTTCCCTGCCTGGCGTGTTCATTGACGAAATACAGGATGGCATCCACCAGCCCCCGGTAAGACTCTGCGCGAAGCACCGAAGAGTCCTCGTTGAGCGGAGTGTACTCCACATGGGCGGTGGAGGAGACATAGCTGCGCTCCAGCATGGCGGCACAGCCCGATAGCAGAACAACCAACACCAGCGCCAGGGGAGCCAGTCGCAGCTTCATGGAGAGACCTCCTTTCTGGAACGGGGGAGTTAGAAGCCCAATTCCTGGCCGATGATGACCACTTCCGCCTCGGGAATCAAGGCGGGCTTTTCCCAATAGATGACCATGGCCGCACAGATGCGCTCTGAACTTTTGCAGTCGTAACAGCGGTCGGCCTTGACGGCGCAGGGGGTCTTTTTTTCTAAGCGGCGGGCATTTTTGGGCCCTGCGATGTTCCGGGCCCTCCAGATGGCACCCTCTAGATCCGGGGCGATTTTGTTGACTCCAATGATAAAGTACACCTTCTCGTGGCCAAACAGGCCGGAGGACAGGCGATTGCCGCCGCCGTCAATGTTCACAAGCTCTCCGGTTTCAGCTACGCCGTTGAGGGAACAGATGTACACCTGGGCATCGGTGGCGTCCTTGGGGATCATGTTCCTCTCCTTATCCCAGTGCCAGATGCAGGTGTTGTGCAGGGCCAGCCGTTCATACAACCCCATATCCCGGACCGTTTGGGAACCGCCAAACCCGATGGTACGTCCGTCCAGGGCCTGATCCAGATAATCGCTGGCCTGGCCGGCGGTGTCGAAATAGGAGGTTTTGAAGCCCCGCCGCTCCAACTCTGCCCGAAAAGCACCCAAATTTACCATATAAAGGTTCTCCTTTCCCATGTTGATTTCAAAGCCCGTCTTTCTTATATTCCCGGAACCCATCTCCCAGCACTTCGTGGGCGTTGCATACAATGAGGAAAGCGTCCGGGTCGATGTCCTTCACCGCGGCTTTGATGGCGGCGATCTCCCTCTGCTTGAAAGCACACATAAGTACTTGTTTTTCCGCGCCGGTGTAAGCTCCCTGACCGTGGAGAATGGTCACACCCCGGTCTAGGTCCTGGACGATGGCACTGGAGATCTCGTCGTTGTGGTCGCTGATGATATAGGCCACCTTGGCGTTGTCCAGCCCGTAGAGAATGCCGTCCATAGCCAGGGTGGAGATATATAGAGCTACCAGGCCATATAGTGCGGTATTGAGATTGCGGAAAAACAGTGCCACCAGCACAATGACGGCTAAATCGACCCCCATGAGCAGCTTGCCCATGGGCAGCCATTTGAACTTGAGCTTGAGTAACCGGGCGGCCAGATCGGTGCCGCCGGTGGTGGCACCCTGGAGAAACACCACCCCCAGGGAGGCGCCCATCAGCAATCCGCCGAAAATACAGGCCAGCAGAGGCTCCATGGGCTGCCAGTCGTACAGCGGGGTGAGAAGGTCAATGAACACTGAGGAGATAAACATGGCGTATAAGGAGGACACCAGCAGCTTTCCGCCGATGAGCTTCCAGCCCAGGATAAACAGGGGGATGTTGAGCACGATGACCGTGACGCCCACAGGAGCGGCGGGGAACAGGCGGTTGACAATCTGGGCAAGGCCGGTGATGCCGCCGAAGGCGATGCCGTTGGGGTCAAAGCACCAGACGAAGGAAAGCGCGTAAATCAGCGCCGCCAAAGTGATCAATAAAACGGCACGAAGGCCCTTCCGAAGAGTAGCTGTCTGTAATTTCATAGGAACCTCCTTACAGCAAGGTCATCTGGGTCTCGCCCCGGTCCTCGTCCTTGAGCAGAGCGCCGGCAATGGGCAGGGAACGGGCCCGGTACCGGGCGGCATTGACAATGGAAGTATCCGCCAAGGGGCGGGCCCACTCCACCTTGTACTTTGGCTTGAGGGTCATGATGTTGACTCCCTGAGTGGACCGGGTGGACTTGGGGTTTAGGGATGCGGTGTGGAATACCACGCAACGCCCCTCGGTGGAGCACACGGCCATCTCCTGATCCTCCGCCAGCACCAGGGCGGACACCAGGGGAGACTTGTCGGAATAGGCGCCGGTGAGCTTTTTACGGCGGGTCTGAGTCTGGTAGGCGGACAGCTCCACCCGGGCGGCCTTACCGTTTTCAAAGAAAAACAGCAGATGGGCAGAATAGTCCCCCGGAGGACAGGCCCAGACAAATTTCTCGTCCGCGTCCATGCCCAGCTTGGTGGGCAGGTAGTCCCCCAGTACGCTGGCCTTGCTGTCGTCAAAATCAGATAGGCGGGTCTTGTAGCACTGCTGATGGTCGGTGAAAACCAGCAGCTCATCCCGGTTATTCCCCGTCCACTGAAGGAAGGGGCCGTCCCCTTCCTTGTACTTTTGCTCTGAACTCATGCGCAGGGACTGGGGAGTAATCTTTTTCAGATATCCTTCCTGGGAGAGAAACACGTGCACCGGATAGTCCGGAGCCTCTTCCACTGGGTCAGGCTCCGCCTCCAACTGGTGCTCGTAAACGATCTCGGTGCGCCGGGGTACGCTGTACTTCTTCTTCACAGCCTCCAGCTCAGAGATGATAATATCCTTGATGCGCTCCGGAGAGTGGACGATGTCCTTCAGGTCTGAAATCTCCGCCTCTAGGCTGTCCACTTCATCAATGCGCTTTAGGATATACTCCTTGTTGATGTTGCGCAGCTTGATGTCCGCTACATACTCCGCCTGGACTTGGTCAATGCCAAAGCCAATCATCAGATTGGGCACCACCTCGGCGTCCTCCTCCGTCTCCCGGATAATGGCGATGGCCTTGTCGATGTCCAGCAAGATGCGCTTGAGACCCTTCAGAAGATGGAGCTTCTCTTCCTTCTTTTTACAGGCAAACCAGGTGCGTCGGCGCACTCCGTCCATCCGCCAGCCGGTCCATTCCTCCAGAATCTCTCCGACTCCCATCACCCGGGGCATGCCGGCAATGAGAATGTTGAAATTACAGGAAAAGGTGTCCTGGAGGGGAGTGGCCCTGAACAGCCGGGCCATGAGCTTGTCCGGATCAGCGCCGCGCTTGAGATCGATCGTGAGCTTGAGGCCGTTCAGATCGGTTTCATCCCGCATATCGGCGATTTCCTTGGCCTTGCCCGCTTTGACCAGTTCGGCTACCTTATCAATGATGGCCTCCACAGTGGTAGAGTAAGGGATCTCATAGATCTCAATAAGGTTTTCGTCCTTTATATAGCGCCACTTGGCCCGCAGCTTCAGCCCGCCCCGGCCGGTACGGTAAATGTCTGCCAAGGCCGCACCGTCATAGAGCAGCTGCCCGCCGGTGGAGAAGTCGGGAGCCTTCAGGATGCTCAACAGATCCACATTGGGGTCCCGGAGGTAGGCGGTGGTGGCGTCGCACACCTCGCCTAAGTTAAAGCCGCAGATATTGCTGGCCATGCCCACGGCAATACCCATGTTGGAGGATACCAGCACGTTGGGAAAGGTGGTGGGCAACAGGGTAGGCTCGGTGAGCTTGCCGTCGTAGTTGGGCACGAAATCCACTGCGTCCTGATCGATATCCCGGAACAGCTCCTGGCAAATGGGATCCAGCCGTACCTCGGTGTACCGGGAGGCGGCCCAGGCCATGTCACGGGAATAGACCTTGCCGAAATTCCCTTTGGAGTCCACCAGGGGATGGAGCAGAGCGCCGTAGCCTCGGCTCAGGCGCACCAAGGTATCGTAGATAGCTGCGTCTCCGTGGGGATTGAGCTTCATGGTAGCCCCTACTACGTTGGCGCTTTTGGTGCGGCTGCCCCCCAGCAGATGCATTTGGTACATGGTGTACAGCAGCTTGCGGTGGCTGGGCTTGAAGCCGTCGATCTCCGGAATGGCCCGGGAGACGATGACGGACATGGCGTAAGGCATATAGTTGACTTCCAGCGTCTGGGTAATGGGCTGCTCCAGCACCTGGGCCTGCAGGCCCAGCACATTGGGGTTGTCCACCTTTTTCGGCCCATTCTGCTCGGGGGATTTTTTCTTTGCCAAATTCGATCAGTCCTTATCTTCAGATGCCGCAAGGGGCGGCGAGTTCCTTTTCGCTCGTGCAAAAAGGAGGCAAAGGCCAAAGGCAACAGCCTCTGATTTTCGGTGACGTTCTAACCGATCACAAAGTCATCCGCCGGAGGCCCGGCTGGGCCCCATGAAGCGGCAAGGGCTATGCCCCTGCAGATCAAGAGATGTCCGCCAGGTCCAGGTATTTATACCCGTTGTCGGCAATGTGTTCTTTCCGCCCGGCCAGATCGTCCCCAAGCAGCAGGTCAAATACCTGGGCGGTGCGTTCCACGTCCTCAGGCATGACCTTGATGAGCCTTCTCGTCTCTGGGTTCATGGTGGTCAGCCACATCATGTCCGGCTCATTCTCGCCCAAACCTTTGGACCGCTGAATGTCATATTTTTTCTTCTCCCCCTCCAGTTGGGCGCAGATATCGTTTTTCTCCTTGTCAGAGTAGGCGAACCACGTCTTCTCCTTACAGGTGATCTCATACAGGGGGGACTCGGCAATATAGACATACCCCTCCTGGATGAGGGTGGGGGTAAGGCGGTAGAGCATGGTGAGCACCAGGGTGCGGATCTGGAAGCCGTCCACGTCGCCATCGGTGCAGATGATGATTTTGTTCCAGCGCAGGTTGTTGAGGTCAAAGGCGTTCAGGTCTTTGTTGCTCTTGGACTGGACCTCCACGCCGCAGCCCATGACCTTCAAAAGGTCGGTGATGATCTCGCTTTTGAAGATGCGGGCGTAGTCGGCCTTGAGACAGTTGAGGATCTTGCCCCGGATGGGCATGATGCCTTGGAACTCCGCATCCCGGCCCAGCTTCACGCTGCCCAGGGCGGAGTCGCCCTCCACAATATACAGCTCCCGCTGGGACACGTCTTTGGTACGGCAGTCCACAAACTTCTGCACCCGGTTGGAGATGTCCACCGACCCGGACAGCTTCTTCTTGATGCCCAGACGGGTCTTTTCCGCCGTCTCCCGGGATCGCTTGTTCACCAGCACCTGGCCGGCGATCTTCTCCGCGTCGAAGGGGTTCTCGATAAAGTACACCTCCAGCTGGCTGCGGAGAAAGTCGGTCATGGCCTCCTGGACGAACTTGTTGGTAATGGACTTTTTGGTCTGGTTCTCATAGCTGGTCTGGGTGGAGAAGTTGTTGCTCACCAGCACCAGGGCGTCCTGGATGTCATTGAAGGTAATCTTACTCTCATTTTTCTGATACTTGCCATTCTGCTTGAGCCACCCGTCGATGGCGGAGACAAAGGCGGATTTTACCGCCTTTTCCGGGGAGCCGCCGTGCTCCAGCCAAGAGGAATTGTGGTAGTGCTCGATGACCTGCACCCGGTTGGAGAAGCAGAAAGCCACGCTGAGCTTCACCTTATACTCCGGCTTGTCCGCCCGGTCCCGGCCCTTCCGTTCCGTCTGCCAGAACACCGGCTGGGTCAGAGGGTCGTCCCCGGCCAGCTCCTTCACATAGTCGATAATACCGTTCTCATAGCGAAACTCGGTGGTCTCAAATTTGCCGCTCACCTGGTCACGCAGGCGGAAGGTCACTCCGGCGTTCACTACTGCCTGGCGCTTGAGCACGTCGGTGTAGTACTCCAGGGGGATATCAATGTCGGTGAACACATCCAAGTCGGGCTTCCAGTGGAATTTGGAGCCGGTCTTTTTCCGGTCCGCGGGTTCCTTCTTCATCTCGCCCACGATCTCGCCCTTCTCGAAGTGGAGGGTGTACTTGAAGCCGTCCCGGTAGATGACCGCGTCGAAGTATTCGCTGGCGTACTGGGTGGCGCAGGAGCCAAGGCCGTTGAGGCCCAGGGAATACTCGTAGTTATCTCCCTCGCCGTTTTTGTACTTGCCGCCGGCGTACAGCTCGCAGAACACCAGCTCCCAGTTATAGCGGCCCTCCGCCTCGTTCCAGTCCACGGGGCAGCCCCGGCCGAAGTCCTCCACCTCGATGGACTGGTCCTCATACCGGGTGACGATGATGAGATCGCCGTGGCCTTCCCGGGCTTCGTCGATGGCATTGGAGAGAATTTCGAACACTGCGTGCTCGCACCCCTCCAGCCCGTCGGAGCCGAAGATGACCCCCGGGCGCTTGCGCACCCGGTCTGCTCCCTTCAGGGCGGAGATGGACTGGTTGTCGTAGGTCTGCTTTGCGGTCTTTGCCATGATGACACCTGCCTATGATGCGTTTGACAGGAAGCGGACCGGCCCAGGGGTATGGGAAACTCCTGGGGCCGGCCCATATCCATTCATACTAGTATAGCGCAAAAATCCCCTCGCCGTCAAGAAAGGCGGCGGGGGATTTTCTGTGAGCTGCGGGAGAAGGGGGGAGGCCGGCTGAAAAATGGCTGCCTGACGTATATTCCGGGAGCTCAGGGGAGCGGGAACTGTCTGAGATAGGTCTGGTACTGCTGCTTGAATTGATTGTCGTGTTCCCGGACATGATCCAGATAATGGTGAGTGTCATAGCTGTCGCGGCCCAGTTCAATAATCGCGGCGGCCACATTGGAGCAGTGGTCTGAAATGCGGCTGCAATCGGTGAGCAGGTCGGTAAACAGCATGCCCTGATCCACATTGCATGCCCCTTCCTGGAGACGGGTGATATGACGGGCCTTCATGGTGGCGCACAGGTGATCCACCACTTGCTCCAGCGGCTCCACCAGTTTGGCCTGTTCGGGATCATTGGCAATAAAACTGTTGGCGGTCAGCCGCGTCACCTGCCGGACAGCCCGGAACAGCACCTCCAGCTCAGCTTGAGCGTCTTTCGAAAAGGTTTGTCCCTTGTCCCGGAGACGCTGGGCGGAGATCTGAATGCTTTTGGCATGGTCGCTGATGCGTTCAAAATCGCTGATGGAGTGGAGCAGTCGGGATACGCTCCGGCTGTCATCCATGGATAAGCTCTTGCTGGACAGCTTCACCAGATAGGTGCCGATTCCATCTTCATACTGGTCCAGCTGCTCTTCCACGTCGCACACTACCTTGGCGGTGTCCTCGCTGTAGGCTGCCACCAGGCCCAGAGCCCGGTCCACCGAGGCCTGGGAGAGATTGGCCATGGCGCAGGAGAGCTTGCTGCACTGCTCCAGGGCAATGGAGGGGGTGACCAGCAGCCGCTCGTCCAGTAGGTTGACCTCCGGTTCGGGCGCTTCGTCCCGGATGGTGAGGCAGGCCAGCTTGACCAACAGCTTGTTAAAGGGCAACAGGACGGCAGTGCACACGATGTTGAACGTGGTGTGAATGATGGCAATGCCGGCCTCATTGACCGCGGTATTCAGAATGGGGAGGTCGATGACCAGGCGGACAGCGTAGAATAAAATGAGAAACACTGCGGTACCAATGATGTTGAAGTACAAATGAATGAGGGCGGCCCGGCGTGCGTTCTTATTGGCGCCCACGGAAGAGAGCATGGCGGTGACGGTGGTGCCGATATTCTGGCCCATGATGATGGGAATGGCACTGCCATAAGTCACTGCGCCAGTGGAGGACAGGGCCTGAAGGATTCCCACCGAAGCGGAGGAGGACTGGATGATGGCAGTGAGGACAGCTCCGGCCAGCACGCCCAAAATGGGGTTGGAGAACATCAGCAGGATGTTGGTAAAGGCGGGCACATCGGCCAGGCCGGCCACCGCGCCGGACATGGTTTCCATGCCGAACATCAGGGTGGCAAAGCCCAGCAGAATGGCACCGATGTCCTTTTTTTTGCTGTTGTTCAAAAAGACGTAGAACACCACGCCGATGACGGCCAGAATGGGAGAGAACGAGGAAGGCTTAAACAGCTGAATGATGCCGTCCCCCTCCAGGCCAGCCAGCGAGATGAGCCAGGCGGTGACGGTGGTACCCACGTTGGCGCCCATGATGATACCCACCGCCTGAGTCAGCTTCATCACGCCGGAGTTGACGAAGCCCACCACCATCACTGTGGTGGCGGAGGAGGACTGGATGACCGCGGTGACCACCACGCCCAGGAAAAAGCCCTTAACAGGGCTGGAGGTCAGACGTTCCAAAATCGTTTTGAGTTTGCTTCCGGCGGCCCGTTCCAGGCCCTGGCCCATGACGGACATCCCGAACAGGAACAGGGACAGCCCACCCAGCATGGTCAGAAAATCAAAGATATCCATAAAATACTCCTACCTCATATTCACCCCCAGCGGGGGTGTCTCTCCTTGTCGAACAAGGCCATTATAAGTAAAATTCATGTAAAGCACAACCACCTGTAACTGTAAAATTTCCGTAAAGAAGCCAGCCAGGGCCCGGGGCGAAAAAACACTGGGTATGCAGACAGGAATATTTGTCCAAACTGTTCATAAATTTACTCCGAGAGGAAGGTGGACACGATGACCCAAGCAGTCAAGGCCCGGCGGCGGCGCCGGATAGACCCAAACGAAGAAGAACGCCGGCAGCTCATGGAGTTCATGGCGCAGACCAAGGTGGAGATCAACCAGGCCTACGCGGGCTTCAACTGTCAGAGCGACCCGGACCTGGTGGAGTCCTATGTCTATGAGATCAACGCCTTGCGCAGCCGGTACTCCTATCTGGTGCGTCGGCTCAAGGAGCTGGAGCGGCCGGAGGACAAGGTCTGATGGACGGGCCGGTGCTGTTGGCGGTGGGGGGGCTTGCGCTGGCGGCGCTCATTGTGCTGCGCAAGCCCCTGGCCTTTTTATGGCGGTTGCTGTTTCGCTCTGGGGTAGGGCTGTGCTGTTTGTGGCTGTTTAACCAGGCGGGAGCCCTTATCGGTATCCAGGTAGGGGTGAACCTGGTCAGCGCCTTGGTGGTAGGAGTTTTAGGTGTGCCGGGCTTTGGTCTGCTGCTGCTGACCCAGTGGGCTTTGCGGTAACAGAAAATTTACAAGCGCAAGAGGGGAACAGGGGTTTTCAAAGACAGTTCCCCTGTGTTATGATAACCCTTAGAAGATTGTGTGAATTTACCAGATGAGACGGGGTGGCGAGACAGATATGAGCAGGAGACGGTACGGGGTCAACCAGGCCTACCATGGGCGACGGAAGGGCAGCGGCGCGCTGAAAGTTCTAGTGGCGCTGTTGGCCATACTGCTGGTCGCCGGGGTGCTGTTCCTGTTGTTTGTGCCCAAGGAGTATACGGACAACGGGGTGAGGCTTCGCTTTCCCTGGAGTGCGGAAGAGGAGCCGAAGCCGAGCGATCCTGTTGACCCTTCGGCCCTGATTGTAGCCGAGTCACCCAGCCCCAGCCCAACACCGGAGCCGCTGACGGTAAGCGCCGCGCTGGAGGTGCCCGCTGACGCTGTCACCAATGGCACTGCAACGGAGCTGGCCAGCCAGGCGGGAGCGGACACTTTGGTGATTCGGGTAAAGGATAAGGAAGGGAACCTGGCCTGGCAGTCGGATCAGGAATTGGTCCAAGTTTCAATGAACGGAGACGCAGCCTTTGGCCAGGCGGTCTCCCAGCTGGCTCAGGATGGACAGCTGCGGCTGGTTGCCCGGGTGTCCGCCTTCCAGGACCTGTGGACCAGCGTATATAACCGGAGCTTGGCCGTCATCACCGGAGCGGGGGAGCTGTGGTATGATTCCAACGGCATTTCCTGGCTGAGCGTGGCCCGGCAGGAGGCGCGGGACTATCTTTCCGCTCTATGCCTGGAGCTGGCGGAGCTGGGCTTTGACGAGATTTTGCTGGAGCATGCGGGCTTCCCGGACCAGGGCCGCGTGGCCACTATCGGCGCTGGGGACAACTATCCCTCCCAGGGGCGGGAGGATGCGGTAGCCGCGTTTCTCCGGGAGCTGTCCCAGACGCTGGAGCAGGCGGGGTGCTCCTTGTCGGTGCTGGCGGCCGATGAGGAGCTGACCGGAGAGACCTCCGGCAGCGGCGTGTCCGCCAAGGCGCTGGCCGGCATCTCCGGACGGGTGTGGACGGCGGGAGAGGCTGGCGCTGACGCGCTGGCCTCAGCTCTGGCTGGAGCGGGAATGGAGCGCGCCGGGGAGCGCCTGGTGCTCACCGGGGAGCTGCCCGGGGATATAGCTTGGACTGGGAGCACAGCCGTCCTGCTGGATTGAAACGACCGAGAGAAAGGAGTTGTGGACCGGCATGACGGGTCCTGCGAAAGAAAGAAAACGTGTGCCTGCTTATGAGGGCACCCTGCGCAGCCATATGATTACCATTCCGGCCTGCATTGCGGAGTGCTCTGGCATCCGGGTGTTTGGCAGACGAATCAAATCCCTGGCCTTTACCACCGACGTGGCGATTATTCGGAACATCAACGCAGATGCTATTATCGCGGTCTACCCGTTTACCCCTCAGCCCGCGATTCACCGGGCGGTGATGCAGGCGGCGGATATGCCGGTATTCGTCGGAGTAGGTGGCGGCGTCACCCGGGGGCTTCGGGTGCTTAACTTGGCCAACGACGCCGAGAACGAGGGGGCCTTCGGCGTGGTGGTCAACGCCCCCACGGAGAACGAGGTCATCCAAAAGCTCAAGCAGATACTGGATATCCCAGTGGTGGTCACTGTGGTGTCCGAGCGCACGGATATCAGCGCACGGCTGGCCGCAGGCGCGGATATCCTCAATGTATCCGGCGCTCAGGCCACCCCGGATATTGTGCGAGCCATTCGGGACAAGCACCCAGACGTACCCATTATCGCGACTGGAGGCTCTACGGATGAGACCATTCTTCGTACCATTCGGGCTGGGGCAAACGCCATTACCTTTACGCCGCCCTCCAACGGTGAGCTGTTTGCCATTTCCATGGAGCGGTACCGCCATGAGGCGAATATTGTCTGAGATCCGCCGGGCAGGAAACGGTTTGCCGGCTGAGAAGAGAGAAGCTGGACCGGATGCCGGGCCGAAAGGCCGGGTATCTGGTCCAGCTTTTTACAGTTAAGACGGGATCAGAAATCAAGATGTAGAAAATCAGACACAGTCCAGTGGAGTGTCCATTGCGACAATGAGAAGCGGACTGATATACTAAAGATGCCAGGCGGTAAAAAAATTTGTGCAGCAATAAAACATAGTATGATTTCGGGGGAAAATACAAAAAATGAAGAAAATGAAAGGGAAAATGGCGCATTAGCGCATTAAAAATGATGGCGAAAAAACAGAAAAACTTGCAAAAATGTATTGAAATCTATTGACAAAAGTGCTATGATAAAACGAAAATGGGGGAGTGTTTTAGGTTAGCGGGATGGAAACGCCTCCAGATGCAATTTTCGAACAAGCCGGAATGTGGAAAGAGGGTGGAACGATGTTCTTTCAAGATATCCAGCGGGTGACGCGGATAGAAGAGGATACCCGGGAAAAAAAGCTGCAGGCTCAGGCACAAGCCAGGCAAATCATCGCCGAGGCCCAAAAGGCAGGGACTGCTGCGGTGGAAGCCGCCCGGCGCCAGGCCAGGGATCAGGTGAGCCAGTGGATGGAAGAGGCGGAGCGGCTGGGCCGGGAGGAGACGGCCCGGATGCTGGCGGCCAATGACCAAGCCTGCCAGGCCATGTGCCGGCAGGCCCGCGGGCGGCTGACTGAGGCTGCGGATCTGATCGTGAGAAGGGTCGTGGACAGCTGATGGCCATTGTAAAGATGAAACGGCTGCGCCTGCTGGCCATGCACACCGAACGAGAGGAACTGCTGCGGAGGCTCCAGACCCTGGGCTGTGTGGAGGTAGACGAGCCGGAGATCGACCTGTCTGACCCGGACTGGTCTGCCCTGGCCCGGCCAGACGGGGCAGGCCTGGCCCGGGCCAGGGATGAGAGCGCCCGGCTGAATGGGGCGCTGGTGATTTTAGACCGGTATGCTCCGGAGAAGAAGAGCCTATTTCATCCCCGGCCCATGATCGGCACGAAAGAACTGTTTGACGATGAGGCATACCGGGCGGCGCTGGATACCGCCGACCAGGTGGCCGAGGAGGAACGACAGCTCAACACCCTTCGGGCAGAGCGGGGACGTATTTTAAGCCAGCAGGCGGCTTTGAGACCCTGGGCTGCTCTGGATGTTCCCCTGGAACTGGAAGGGGACAGAACGCTATCGGTGCTGTTCGGCACCATCCCCGCCCGGGCGGATTATGCCGCCATGGAGGGAGCGGTGAACGCCAGCACTGAGCTGGCTCAGCTGACGTGGGCCGGGGCGGACCGGGAACTGCAATATTTTGTGGTGGTGTGCCATGCCAGCGCCCGGGAGGCGGCGGCCGAGGCCATGCGGCCCTTTGGCTTTTCCCAGGCCAACCTGAGAGGATGGACCGGGACGGCGCAGGAAAACCTGTTGCGGCTGGCGGATCAGATATCCCGGCTGGACTTGGAGCTAGGGCGGGTCAGGGCAGACCTGACGGCTATGGCACCCCAGCGGGAACAACTGCGGCGCTGCGCGGACCGGGCGGCCCAGGAGATCGCGAAGGAGGAGGCCAAGGCCCGGTTGGTGGATACGGCGGATACCTTTTTCCTGGAGGGATGGGCACCCACAGAGGATGTCCCCCGGCTGGATGCGGCGTTGGCAGGCTTTGACTGTGCCTGGGAGTTTTCCGAACCGGCTCCGGAGGAATATCCGCAGGTGCCGGTGAAGCTGAAAAACAACGCCGTCACCCGATCTATGAACGTGATCACCGAGATGTACTCCCTGCCTGCCTATGACGGGATCGACCCCAACCCGCTGATGGCCCCTTTTTTTATCCTGTTTTTCGGCATGATGCTGGCCGACATGGGGTACGGAGCGGTGATGGTGGCCGGCGGGCTTTTCGCGCTCCGGCGGATCCGGCCAAAGGACCCGGCCTTCATGGAATTGATCGTGTGGTGCGGCGTGAGCACGTTCCTCTGGGGCGCCCTCACAGGCAGCTTCCTGGGGGATCTGATCCCCCGGCTGGTGACGATGCTGGATCCGGGGAGTACTTTCACCATGCCGGCGCTGTTTACTCCCTTGGATGACATCGTGATGATTATGATTGGATCGCTGGTGCTGGGGGCGGTCCAGATTCTCACCGGCATGACGGTGAGCGTGGTGAAGAAGATCCGGGACGGACAAGGACTGGACGCTCTGTTCGACGAGGTGACCTGGTGGGTAATCCTGGCGGGACTGGGCGTGATGGTGTGCGGCATGGCCCTGCCGTCCGCGCCGGCGGTCCTGGCCACAGCGGGGCAGATCGTCCTAGTGGCGGGCGTGTTGATGCTGGCCCTGGGGGGCACCCGGAAGGCCAGGGGATTTGGAAAGGTCACCTGCTTTGTGGGGCTGGTCTACAACGGTGTCACCGGCTTTTTCAGCGATACCCTGTCCTATATCCGGCTAATGGCTCTGATGGTGTCGGGCAGCGTGATTGCCCAGGTGTTCAACACGCTGGGAGCTACCTTCGGCAACGTGGTGCTGTTCCTGGTGATCTCCTTGCTGGGCAATACCCTGAACCTGCTGCTGAGCCTGTTGGGCGGCTACGTCCATGACCTCCGGCTCCAGTGCCTGGAGTTCTTTGGGCGATTTTATAAAGAGGGCGGGAGACCATACCGGCCTTTGGATATCGACACCAAATATGTAAACGTGATCAAGGAGGAAGAATGAAATGGCAGCTTTTTTTGAATCCTTTGGAGGGATCGGCCTGGCGTATCTGGGGGCGGCGCTGGCTGTGGCTCTTTGCTGTATCGGTTCGGCTAAGGGCACCGGCATGGCCGGCGAGGCGGCTACCGGCGTGATCAGCGAGTCTCCTGAGAGCTTCTCCAAGTGCATGATTTTGCAGGTGCTCCCTGGCACTCAGGGCCTGTATGGCATTGTGGCCTGGTTCATGGTGCTGCTCAAGCTCAACGTCTTTGGCGGTGAGATGGCTCAGCTTACTGTGCAGAACGGCCTGGCTATCTTCGCAGCCTGCCTGCCCATCGCGCTGGGTGGCTGGCTGTCGGCCATCGCCCAGGGCCGGGTGGCTGCGGCCTCCATCAACATCGTGGCCAAGCGCCCGGAGGAATCCACCAAGGGCATCATCCTGTGCGGCATCGTGGAATTCTACGCCATCCTGTCTCTGGTCGCCACCATCCTGCTGGTGCTGATGTATCAACTGTAAGAGGCCGGTGAGACCGGGGAAAGGCGGAAGCAAGCCATGAACGGGATCGACAAAATCATCGGCCGCATCAGCGGCGACGCGCAGACGGAGATCGACGCCATCCTGGCTCACGCCCGGGAGCAGGCGGAACAGATCGCCCAGCGCAGCAAGGCCCAGGGCGAGTCAGAGGCCGCCGACATTTTGGAGCGTGGGCGGCAGGATGCCCAGACCAGCGGAGAGCGGTTGGCCGCTATGGCCCAGCTGGAGTGCCGGAAAGCCAATCTGGCAGCCAAGCAGGCCCTGATCAACGAAGCCTTTGAGGCTGCAAGGCAGAAACTGCTGGATTTGCCCCAGGAGGAATATGTGAAGCTGCTGGCCGGTCTGGCTGTGAAGGCCGCGCCCCATGGCCGGGGCCAGCTCATTTTCTCCCCCGCGGACCGGGCTCGAGTGGGCAAGGCTGTCGTGGTAGCCGCCAATGAGATGCTGGCTCGGGCATCCGCCCCCAAGCTCCCAGAGGAGTTGACCGGCGGACCGGCTGGGGCGCTGCTGGACCGAATGGTCACCGGGGCGTCTGCCCTGCTCACCGGGTCGGCTGCACTCACCTTGGCGGAGGAGACCCAGCCTATGGACGGCGGTTTTGTGCTGCGAGACGGACGGGTGGAGGTTAACTGCACCTTTGACGCCCTCATCCGCCTGCAGCGGAATGAGTTGGCCGGCCAGGTGGCCAAAGTGCTGTTTCAAGAATGATAGGATGTGGAAACCACACAGAGGGGAGGGCTCAACGTGCCGGGCAGACGTGAAAAGGACGTGGACTACCTGGCTCTGTCCGCCCGGGTCCGGGCGATGGAAAACCGCCTGCTGACCCAAGAGCGGCTGGACAGGATGATCGACGCCCGTGATCCGGCAGAGGCGGCCAAAGTGCTGGCCGAGTGCGGCTATGGCGAGCTGGCGGAACTGACGGGAGACGGCTTAGAAGAGCTGCTCAATCAGGCCCAGGACCAGCTGGCCAGGGATCTGTCCAGTTATCCCCAGGCAGCGGCTATTTTACCAGTGTTTCAGTGCGCTGCTGATTACCATAACGCCAAGGTCTTGGTGAAAGGGGAGGCTCTGGGCTGGGACGGGGAGCGGATAGGCCGGCTTCTGATGCCCGGCGGACGATGGAGCTCGGAGAAATTGCTGGACGGTTATCAGAAGAGCGGCCTGGAAGGCTGCACGGAGACCTTTCGACTGGCAGTGAACCGGGCCCGGGAGGTGCTGGCCGCCTCCGGCGACCCTCAGCAGGCGGATTTTGTGCTGGACCGGGCCTGTTATGAAGAACTGACCGCCTTGGCGAAGGCCACCGGCAGCTCTTTTCTCCAAGGTTATGCGGCGCTACTCATCGACGCGGTCAATCTGCGTGCGGTTGTGCGAGCCAGACGGCTGGGACGGGGAGCGGACTTCCTGCGCCAGGTGGTTTTGGATGGTGGGACCATCCCGGCAGCCGATTTGCTGGCCTCGGGAGGAGAGGAACTGGCCCGGCTGTTTCGAGGCAGCCCTCTGGCCCGGGCCGCGGAGTTGGGCGGGGCACTGTCCGCAGCCGGGTCCGGAAGCCTAACGGAGTTTGAACGGATGTGTGACGACGGAGTGATGGATTACCTGCGCCAGGCCCGGCGCGTACCCTTTGGAGAAGAGCCGGTAATCGGTTATCTCTGCGCCCGGCAGGCGGAGGCCACGGCCATCCGCACGGTGATGTCGGGGCGGCTAGCCGGCCTGGATGGAGAGACCATTCGTGGCCGCCTGCGCCGAACCTATTGCTGAGGAGGGGGAGAGGATGGCAAGCTACCGTATTGCCGTGGTAGGAGAGAAGGACAGCGTCCTGGGCTTTCAGGCCTTGGGACTGGATGTGTTTCCCGCCGGGGGAGCGGATCAGGCCCGAACGGCTCTCCACCGCTTAGCCAAGGAAAATTACGCGGTAATCTATCTTACCGAGCAGCTCGCCGCCCAACTGGAGGCGGACATCGCCCGATATAAGGATGCCCTCACCCCTGCCATTATTTTAATCCCAGGCAAGGAGGGGAGTCTGGGTATCGGGATGCGCAGCATCCAACAGGCGGTAGAGCGGGCCGTAGGGGCGGATATCCTATGACGGAACGGGAAGAGCGCTTGCGCCCGGCCTCGTCGGAGGAGGCACCGGCACTGTTTGAGCTGATTCTCCGGCGAATCGCCTGGATGGAGAAGCGGGGGATTCGTCAGTGGGACCGGGCTGTTTATTTGGCTTATTATCCCCTATCTTATTTTATAGAGCGGGCCAGGAATGGGGAGCTCTACGGCCTGTGGGGGCCAGATGGGAGTCCCCGGGTGATGGCTGTGCTGTTGGAGCGGGACTCTCGCTGGCCCGACGGCGGCAACGCCCTATATGTTCACAATCTAGCCGCTGATCCGGCGGTGCCCGGTGCGGGCGCGCGATTGCTTCTGCAATGTATGGAGCTGGCGCGGGCACGGGGGAAGAAATACCTGCGCCTAGACTGTGGACAGGACAATGCAGAATTGAACGCCTATTATGAACGGCTTGGCTTTTCCTATATGGGTCCTATGCAGGAGGGAGAGTACCGGGGGAATCTCCGGCAGTGTTCCCTCAGTCAAGAGGGAGCGCCTACGGAGACAGGCCGACAGAAAGAAGGGTTAGCCTATGGGTAAAATCGTCAAGGTCTCCGGGCCCCTGGTGGTAGCCACCGGGCTGGGAGAGGCTAATATGTCCGATGTGGTCCGGGTAGGGCCCCAGCGCCTGATTGGGGAGATCCTCACCATGAACGGGGATTCCGCCTCCATCCAGGTGTATGAGGAAACCTCCGGCCTGGGCCCCGGGGCAGAGGTGGAGACCACCGGCTACCCCATGAGCGTGGAGCTGGGCCCGGGCATGATTGAGAACATCTACGACGGCATCCAGCGTCCCTTGGAGGAGATTCTGAAAAAGGCGGGCAGCAATAACCTGCCCCGAGGGGTAGAGGTGCCCCCCATTGACCCGGAGAAGCTGTGGGATTTCACTCCCACGGCCCAGGCCGGAGACCAGGTGGTGGGGGGCGACGTCATCGGCACGGTGCCCGAGACGCCGGTGGTGCTCCACAAGATCATGGTGCCCCCCAATTTGAGGGGCACGCTCAAGAGCGTGGCCGCCGCCGGAGCGTACAACGTGAAGCAGACGGTGGCCGTGCTGACAAAAGAGGACGGCACCGATGTGGAGCTGACCATGAGCCAGCGCTGGCCGGTGCGGGTAGGCCGCCCCTACAAGCATAAATACCCCCCCACCCGGCCCCTGTCCTCCGGGCAGCGAATCGTGGACACCTTCTTCCCCGTGGCCAAGGGCGGTACTGCCGCTATCCCCGGCCCCTTCGGCTCGGGTAAGACGGTGATGCAGCACGCCCTGGCCAAATGGTCCGACGTGGACATCGTGATCTATATCGGCTGTGGCGAGCGGGGCAACGAGATGACCGACGTGCTCCGGGAGTTCCCGGAGCTAGTGGACCCCCGCACGGGGCAGTCCCTGATGAAGCGCACGGTGCTTATCGCCAACACTTCCGACATGCCGGTGGCTGCCCGGGAGGCATCCATCTATACCGGCATCACCATCGCCGAGTACTTCCGGGATATGGGGTATGATGTGGCGGTTATCGCCGATTCCACCTCCCGCTGGGCGGAGGCCCTGCGGGAGATGTCCGGCCGGCTGGAGGAGATGCCCGGCGAGGAGGGCTATCCCGCCTACCTGGCCTCCCGCCTGGCCCAGTTCTACGAGCGGGCAGGGTCCGTGTCCTGCTTGGGCAGCGAGGACCGGAAGGGCTCCCTCACCGCCGTGGGCGCTGTGTCGCCCCCCGGAGGCGACCTGTCCGAGCCGGTGAGCCAGGGCACCATGCGCATCGTCAAGGTGTTCTGGGCGCTGGACGCCCAGCTGGCCTATAAGCGCCACTTTCCCGCTATTAACTGGCTCAACTCCTACTCCCTGTATTTGGACTCCTTAAAGCCCTGGTTTGACGAGAACCTGGGCCCGGAATTCCTCCAGAACCGGGAGCGGGCCATGAGTCTGCTGCAGAGCGAGGCCAGCCTCAACGAGATTGTCCAGCTGGTGGGCAAGGACTCTCTGTCCCCCGCCGACCAGCTCACTCTGGAGTCTGCCAGGATGGTGCGGGAGGACTTCCTCCAGCAGAACTCCTTTGTGGATGTGGACTCCTTCTCCAGCTATGACCGGCAGGAGAAGCTGCTGGCCATCATCCTGGACTACGACCGGCTGTGCCGGGAGGCCATTGCCAAGGGGGCTGGGGCGGCGGATCTGTTCGTCATCCCCAGCCGGGAAAAGATTGGCCGGGCCAAGTCTGTCCCCGCCGACGAGTATGTCCAGACCTATGCCGCCATCCGGGGTGAGATGGAGCGGGAAATTGACCAAATTGCGGCAAAGGCAGGTGAAGAGCAGTGATCCGTGAATATAGAACCATCCAGGAGATCGCATCCCCTCTGATGTTGGTGAAAATGGTGGAAAACGTCACCTACGATGAGCTTGCGGAGGTGGAGATGCCCGACGGCAGCGTGCGCCGGGGACAGGTGCTGGAGGTCAACGGCGACACTGCCGTGGTCCAGCTCTTCGAGTCCGCCGCAGGCATCAATCTGGCCCAGTCCAAGGTGCGTTTCCTGGGCCATCCCCTCCAGCTGGGGGTGTCCGGGGACATGCTGGGCCGGGTGTTCAACGGCATGGGACGGCCCATCGACGGCGGGCCGGAGATCTTGGCCGAGGAGTACCGGGACATCAACGGTCTGCCCATGAACCCCGCCGCCCGGGACTACCCCAACGAGTTTATCCAGACGGGCATCTCCACCATTGATGGGCTGAATACCCTGGTCCGTGGGCAGAAGCTGCCCATCTTTTCCGGCTCTGGTCTGCCCCACGCCAATCTGGCCGCCCAGATCGCCCGGCAGGCCAGGGTGCTGGGAGACGACGCGGGCAACTTCGCGGTGGTGTTCGCGGCGATCGGCATCACCTTTGAGGAATCCGAGTTCTTTGTGCAGGAGTTTAAGCGCACCGGCGCCATTGACCGTACGGTGCTGTTTACCAACCTGGCCAACGACCCGGCGGTGGAGCGCATCGCGACCCCGCGGATGGCCCTCACCGCCGCAGAGTATCTGGCTTTTGAAAAAGACATGCACGTGCTGGTCATTATGACTGACATCACCAACTACGCAGAGGCCCTTCGGGAGGTGTCCGCGGCTAAGAAGGAGGTTCCCGGCCGCCGGGGGTTCCCGGGCTACCTGTACACCAACCTGGCCACTATTTACGAGCGGGCCGGGCGGCAGCTGGGCAAGCCCGGTTCCATCACCCTCATCCCCATCCTCACGATGCCCGAGGATGACAAGACCCACCCCATCCCCGACCTGACAGGCTATATCACCGAGGGGCAGATTATCCTGTCCCGGGCGCTGTACCGCCAGGGCATCAATCCCCCGGTGGATGTGCTGCCCTCCCTGTCCCGCCTGAAGGATAAGGGCATCGGCGCAGGCAAGACCCGGGAGGACCACGCCGACACCATGAACCAGCTCTTTGCCGCCTACTCCACTGGCAAGGACAACAAGGAGCTCATGTCCATCTTGGGCGAGGCGGCGCTCACCCCCACCGACCTGCTCTACGCCAAATTCGCCGACGAATTTGAAAAGCGGTATGTCAACCAGGGATACGAGGAAAACCGCTCCATCCAGGAAACGCTGGACCTGGGCTGGGAGTTGCTGTCCATCCTGCCCACGGCGGAGCTCAAGCGGATCCGGCAGGGCTATATCGACAAGTACCTGCCCAAGAAGGAGCAGGCGGAGTAACGGAGGAAGCAGCCATGTGGAGATATTTTCTCAAACAGGGGGCGTGGAGGCTGGTGTGCCTGGCAGCGGCCGTGGTGCTTCTGTGCGCCCTGTTTGCCCTGATGCCGCTGGACCCGGTGTATATCCCCCTGGCCTGACACGGCGGGCCGCCTGACCAAAAAGCGAGGTGAACTGCAATGGCAGTGACTGTGACCAATCCCACCCGGATGGAGCTGACCCGGCTCAAGGGCAAGCTCAAGACCGCCCAGCGGGGACACAAGCTGCTCAAGGACAAGCGGGACGAGTTGATGAAGCAGTTCCTGGACACGGTCCGGGAGGTGCGTACCCTCCGCGCCCAGGTGGAAGAGGAGCTGATGCGGGTGCACAGCTCTTTCACCGTGGCTTCCGCCCTGATGAGCGGCAAGGCTTTGGAGCAGGCCCTCATGTACCCCAAGCAGGGTGTGGAGCTGGACATGACCTTCCGCAATGTCATGAGCGTCAACGTGCCCATCTATCATTACAAGACCCGAACCGACGACGCGGGGGATATCTTCCCCTATGGCTTTGCCGCCACCTCCGGTGAGCTGGACGGCGCCGTGGCCGCTCTGGGCGAGGTGTTCCAATCGATGCTCCAGCTGGCCCAGATCGAAAAGACCGCCCAGCTTATGGCAGAAGAGATTGAAAAGACCCGCCGCCGGGTGAACGCCTTGGAATATGTAGTCATTCCCCAGACAGAGGAGGCCATCCGGTATATCTCCATGAAGCTGGACGAGAATGACCGGGCCACCACCACCCGCCTGATGAAGGTCAAGGATATGCTTCTGAAGGAAGCTATCGAGGACCGGAGAGCGGAAGACGCTAGAGCCGCAAGGGTTTTCGGTTCTTCCGGTGAAGCGCCCCAGCAGGTTTAAGGGCGGTTTTACCGCAATTTTACCGCTTCTACGATGGGACGAAAAAGGAACAGGCGGTATCCCATGGGACCACATGGGATACCGCCTGTTTTAATTGCGAAAGTTTAAGAATTTTAGTGAGTTTAACTATTGCTACATTAAGAAGTTTGCGGTACCGTGGAGAAACATTAACCGCTTGCCATATAGAAGAGGCAATGGTAAAATTAATAGCAATGTTAAAATAAGTGAGGATAGTGTAATATGCCCCTTTCTGCTGAACGAAAAATTTATATTCCACCCGATAATGATATATTGAGCGTAACTCCTCATCCTTTATTGGAACAAGACTTAAGCTTTAGAGGAGTAGATACACAATACTCTACACATAGTATTCATCCGTATGTTGCGGCAATAAATCCACCGCTAGTTTCCGAGCTAATAAAATATTTTGTCCCAACTGATGGAAGTATCCTTGATCCGTATTGTGGCGGTGGTGGTGTGTTGGTTGAGGGGATTATAAATAATAGACCTGTAAGTGGAAATGATATTAATCCACTAGCAGTTAGTATCTCTAAAGCAAAGACAACATATTTATCACAGGCAATTACTGAAAAGTATTTTCAAGTACTTCTAGATTTATATTCTGGTATGCAGGTTTCACAAGAAGAAATAAATGAATTGCCTCAGACCATCAAATACTGGTTCAAAGAATATATGTTGGAGCCCCTATTAAAAATTAAAAAATCAATTTCCTGCCTAGAAGATCAGATAAAAGATGATATACAAGCCTCTGCAATTATTAATCTATATCAAGTTATTTTTTCAGCGACAATACGTGACGTCATGCTTACATACCGTGGAGAAGTAAGATTGAGAAAATTGCAAGGTCAAGATTTGCAAAAATTTAGCCCTCATATTTTAGAAGCACTAAAAAAACGGTCGGTATTAACATTTGAACGAGTTAATAGTTTGCCGGTCGGAGCAAAAGCAGATGTTATTTTAGCGGATACTAAAATGATGCCTTATAAGGACAATGAATTTTCTACGATCATTTGTTCTCCTCCTTATGGTGACGATAAAAATGGGGTTGGATATTTCCAATTTTCAAGTAAAATGTTATATTTCCTTGGCTATGAAGATCTGAAAAAATATAAAAAAAAGTTTTTGGGGGGGGACAAGGAACATAAGATTATTCCACCATCTGCTAGCTTATCCAAATCATTAAAGAATGTATATGAACGAAATCAAGTTCACTTCCGTGAAGCAGTTGCATTTTATAATGATTATTATTTAGCTTTACAGGAAATGAAGCGAGTAACAACCGATAGAATTATTATTGTTGTAGGTAATCGAGTTCTTTCTAGAACTTTTTTTGATAATGCAAAAATAACAGTTGAGATGTTAGAGTATCTGGGAGTTAAATTAGATTACTATTTTCAGCGAGAATTACCTAAGAAACGGATTGCGAACCTAGGTGGAGATGGAGGAGGAGGAAATCTTGAACATATTTTAGTCTTTAAACATTAAACTTAGAACGGCAGCAGCTATTTCTTCGTGAAAATAGCTGCTGCCGTTTATTTGGTCTCCTTGGTTATTATCTCAAAAAACTTGTCAGGCTTTCCATTTGGCTGTACCGTATAAATCATTTTTCCTGAGTACGTTTCTGCCGGACTAGGAACGGTTCGCTTGTTTAGAGAAAAACACGCATTAAAGCTACCGTGTTCTTCTATATATTTGCGCTTATCAGTAGGAGCGTCGGGAGTACCTAGTTCGCCTTTGTTAATATAAGCTCTGGTTTCAGTAACAGTTTCAGAAAGAGGAAATGATTTTACATCTAGTGTAAATAAATAGGATAAGTATCCGTGTTTCATCATTTCTGTGCTAGCGGGAACGTCATCAGATACTCGCTCAGCCAGGCTTGCTTTGACATGAATACCGCCAATAAGAGTTCCATTGTTAATTTTAAGAGACTTACCATTGTAATCTTTAATGATAGCAATATCTAATTTGCTATCTCCAACTTTACCGGATATACCCATTAGATTAAACGCCTTTTTAGATTCATCTCTCGTTAGAGGGATCAAACGTAGCCCGTTATTTTTAAACATGGTATTGTAATAATCGGCCAAAAATAATTCAAAGGCATCTCCACTTGCTCGTTTCCAACTCTGACCTGGATCTTTGTATGGTTTTGTAGCCTTCAATTGCTCCATGTAAATCCGATAGACGACATGATGCCATAAATCGCTAGCATTTGCTTGAGGGGCTAATGATACAGCTAATTTAAATGCTTGGTAGATTACATCCCTGTTTTTTGCTTTAGGTAGTGAAAGTGATGATTTGAGCGCTGATTCAACTGTATTATAATTTGACTCTGAAAAATTTAAAATCTCAACATCTATTCCATTAATGTTAACGAACATGCATTATTCACCTCACACAACACAGTGATTTTAGATATCTTCATTATACAAAGCAAAAGAAAAAAATCAAGCAATATATTATGTGTAACCACACATTAAAAGCTTTGTTAAACATCGGAATAAGGCTGCTCACATGCATGAGCGCTCCGAAAAGAGAAGGGGGAGTAAATGAAACAATGCACGAGAAGGGGGGCCCGGAAGTTCCATATAATTTTTCCGGACGCTCCATAGGGCCAAAAAGATGCTTGTTTGAAATGGGATACCTTTTCAGACGGCGCTTTATGGGACGGTTTTGGTGTTCTGCTTCATTTACAAAACTTTTTGAGATGGAGCGGTTGCAGTATGAAAGTGGGATATGTGCGTACCAGTACCAGGGAGCAGAACACAGCCCGTCAGGATGTTCTCATGGAGAAGCTGGGAGTGGAGAAGGTCTACACAGACAAGTTGAGTGGCAAGAACACGGACAGACCAGAGTTGCAGAAGATGATGGATTTTGTGCGGGAGGGTGATGTGGTAGTCGTAGAGAGTTTCTCACGCTTTGCCAGAAACCTCCGTGACCTGCTGGACTTGACAGAGACATTAGAGAGAAAAGGCGTTCAGTTTATCAGCCAGAAGGAGCGCATTGACACTAACGGCCCGGCAGGGCGGTTGATGTTGCAAATCTTCGGGGCATTGGCGGAGTTTGAGAGGGAGACCATCTTAGAACGTCAGGCGGAGGGGATCGCCGTTGCCAAAGCAGAGGGGCGTATGACTGGAAGGCCCAAGAAAGCGGTGGACACCTTTGAAGACGTTTACCGGGACTATGAGGACAAGAAGATAAGCGCCAGCGAGGGGGCTAGGAGGCTGGGGATTGCCCGGTCTACCTGGTATCGGAAAGTGAAAGAGTATGAGGCAGACGTGATACCTGGGTTTTAGGCAACACCGCCCATCTCACTAAACCAGGAGGGCACATTCCAGCTATTCCGTCAGCAGACACCAGAGAAACCCAGCGTTATAGTTTAGTTGTGGTTGAGAGATAAGGGCTTAACCAAACAAAACTTTAAGGAGTGTGCGTTATGGAAAAGAAGTTCATCATCAATCGGGTTGACCTAGGGCAGAGAGTGACAGGGTATAAGGTCTTTAATCCCGCTGTGAACGGCGGCGAGGTCATCGGCATGACGGCCAAGCAGTTGGGAGAGGCAGTCAAGGCCGGGGAGGTGCTGGACAGAAACGGCGGGCTGGTGCTGGATACGGCCAGAGGGTTCAAGGCCATCATGGTTAAGACGGGCATTGGGACGTTGACTTCCACTGACCCATCAGCGGTGGCGAACCTGATGTACACCGTGTACAAGAGGGAGGGCGATAATTTTTCAAAGTGATTTCCTCCCGGTTTGGCAGACAGACCTTCTGTGCGGATAGATTAAAGCTCTCCTTGATGTCAATGGTGTGGTGTTGTACGGCGATGCTATCAAGTGTTCCTGGGAGATGGAGGACGAGGCCCCGGTCAAGGGCAAGGAGATAGCCAAAAAGTGAAGAGGCAGAGAGCAGGCCACCCGGTGATGGGTGGCCTGCGCCTACAAGAGGATGGTGCATACAATGGAATTATTGGTTGTGCTGGTCATTGGATGCTGTGCCCTGTTGGTGGTGCTGGTGATTGGTTTAGTTGGGATCCTGGGGGTTCTGGGAGTGACCCAAAGGATTTTGGAGTTGGCTGTGGGTTCGGATATGGACGAGAGGCAGGGGGGGCCAGAACAAGCCCAACGGGGTGAGGACGAGGGATAGGAAAGCAGAGGGACAGCCGGCCGGGGACAGGTGGGGGAAATGGGGAATACAGTGTCAGCACCGGCATTTTAGGAAAAAGAATTACTTTTCTGATGAAATGCAGGAGGGTTAAAAATGCCGCCGACAGGTGAAAAAATGGGGGTAGCAGTAAGAATTTCCCCGCTGGTGCAGTTCGGTAAAATTGGGAGAGCAGGCGGGGTGGTTTCAGCGAGTGTTTTTAGGGGTGAGAAATTTTCCCTTGGCGAGTGCATAGATAATGAAGGTATGCAGGTTACCAAATTACCAAAAATTTTGAGTTGATGGATAACAGGGAGAATAAAAAATAAACAGGTTACCACAGTTTCCAACTTTGAAAGTATAATCGAACAAATTAGAAGATAGTATAATAGACATATGAGGTTGAGAATAGATAGCCAGATGTATTAGTTTACAGTAGACTATAAAGTATAGTGAACCAAACAATTATTAACAGAAGTATAGCTCTCTTAGAAAAAATAAGTAGTACATAAAAATGGGGGGGAGTTAATAGCGTTCAGAGTTTAGTCAATGCAGAGAGAGGAAAGGCAAGACAGAAATGATGTATATATATCAATATATAACTAAAAATACATTATAAAATTATCTGCATCAAAGCCTGTTTGCTTTGGTGCAGAAGGAAAACTGTGATATACAATGAAAAATAGAAATGAATAAAGGTCAATGAAGCTATAAACTCTGAAATAACAATAAAAACAATTCTGGCAAAAGGGGGAGACATTCCCCCTCCACTACCGAGACCGGAAATAGGACATCGGGATAACAAAGACCCCAGTAACTACCTGAACTAGGGATAGATGGGACAGCCCCAATTGGCATTTCTTAATACAGGGGGATTAACGGAGAACCCTGCTAGGGGTAAAATAGAACTGCCGAGATAACAAGTGCGGCAGGGATAGGGAGTTGCAGCTCCCTATAATATTTACACCCACTTGTTAGATGATACCAGAGCAAAGGAGATTGACAAGCTATCTGGGATTGATAAGTTTATTTCATCGGAACCGGAAACAGGGAGCGCCGTTGTGATTCCCTTCCCGGAGAGGGGAAAGGCGGTCTGATGGGGAGAGGCCCGGCGGTCTGGGAGGGGCTGCCGGGCCTTACCTTATTTTTACCGCTTCTACGATGGGAGTAGGTGGTGAGCCTTGGGGATAGATGGGAGGATAGGAGCAAGAAAGCCTTGATAAATGGGACTGTTTGTGATAGATTAGCACTAGCTAAACCGATAGACCCATACAGGTCAAGGATATGCTGCTGGCCCAGTCGCTTGAAGAGCAACGGATCCGGGACGAACAGGCCCTACGAGACTTTCAATCCCAATGATGGGAAATAGACGACTTCAGAACAGCCGCTGAAAAAAGCGGCTGTTCTGTTTTTGGAGAAGGCATTTAAGGGAGTTAGCACTCAATGGATGTGAGTGCTAATGTTTACGATCTATTCACAGAAACAAGCAGGTTTGGACACAATCTGGCAGTATCCTTAAAAAAGAAAGGAAGTGCTCACAATGAGAAAAACGATTTACCGTGGATTGTGGGGCGTGGCCGGTGTTCTCCTGATGATAGCAGGGGTCTTGTGCATGATATGGGAAGAGGCGGCGCTAGCCTCCCTGGCGGCGATTTTAGGTGTGGTGATGCTGGTATCCGGTGTGGTGGATATCTTTATCTTCTGTGGGGCTAAAAACAGGATGTATGGAGCTGGTTGGTTTCTAATGGATGGCATCTTGACGGTAATCCTGGCGCTATTCATCCTCTTTAATCAAGTGTTTACCATGCTGACACTGCCTTTTGTCTTTGGTATGTGGCTGGTGTGCACTGGGATTACCCGGTTCGTCAACTCCTTTGATCTTCAGCGGGCCGGCGTGCGGGGCTGGGGTTGGTTTACCGTTCTGGGCTTGCTGTTGATTGCAGCGGGTGTCATCTCCTTCCTGGACCCAGTGGCAGGAGCGGTGGCTCTTGGCGCAGTGCTGGGTGTCACCCTGATCCTGGAAGGGGTTGCCTCAATCCTCCGTGCCTGCTTTGCCGGCCGCTTCTGGATGTGACCACCTCATATGACAAAAGCGCCCCGGCGGGAGATCCCGCCGGGGCGCTTCCTGTCTCATCATCACCGCTCACACCGCCAGAAGGCCACGCTGTACGGGGGAAGTTCGCTGCCTCCACCGAAGTCGTGGTTCTTTCCTGTGAGCAGGTCCACCGCCCGGCCGCAGCCGGCGTCAAAATGGGCGGTGTAGGGGTGGCTGTCGGCGTTGACCACCACCAGCACCCGCTCTCCCTCCACCTGCCGCTGGAAGATATATTGCCGGTTGGTGAGCAGCACTTCCCGATAGTCCCCTTGGCATAGAGCCTGGCTCTTCCGCCGGGCTTTCGCCATGGCGGCAATTTGGCCTGTGAGGCGATTCCACTCCGGCTGGGGGAGGCAAGGGCGGAGGTTAGCGTCGCTGCCAGGGGCCTTTCTCCCTTCCGCGCCCCACTCACTGCCGTAGTAGATACAGGGGATGCCTGGCATGCCAAAGAGCAGGCCGTATAGCAGGGGGAGATGATTGCGGTCTAGGAGGATGCTGGCGGCCCGGGTGACGTCATGATTGTCCACAAAGGACAACAGGTGTTTGCCCTGGTAGAGGCACCAGGGCTCACTGCCGAACTGGCGTTTTAGGCTATAGGCGATCTCAAAAAGGTTTAAATCATTAAGACTGGAGTAAAGGCCCTTGTAGCATTCGTAGTTGGTGCAGCTGTGGCACATCTGGTCGTTTACCCATTGGTTGTAGTCTCCATGGAGGACTTCCCCCACCAGAAAAAAGTCAGGTTTGATACTCTGGGTGAATTGACGCAGCCTGGTCAGGAATCCTTTGTCCAGGCAGTAGGCCACATCTAGCCGCAGACCATCGATGTCGAACTGCTCTACCCAAAACCTGATACAGTTCAGCAGGTAATCTGCCATCGCCGAATTTTGCAGGTTAAGCTTTACCAGCTCATAATGGCCTTCCCAGCCCTCGTACCAGAAACCGTCGTTGTAGTTGGAGTTGCCGCCGAAGTCGATGTAGAACCAGTCCTTGTAGGGGGAGGCCCACTTTTTTTCCTGCACGTCCCGGAAAGCCCAGAAACCCCGGCCCACATGGTTGAACACACCGTCCAGCACCACACGGATGCCGTGGTCGTGGAGGGTGCGGCAAACCTGGGCGAAGTCCTCATTGGTGCCCAGGCGGGGGTCTATTCGGCAGTAGTCCCGAGTGTCATAACCATGGCTGTCGCTGTCGAACAGAGGAGAGAGGTAGACTGCATTGGCCCCCAACTGCTGGATATGCTCTGTCCAGTCCCCGATTTTGCCGATGCGGTGGGCCTGAATACCATCGTTAATCCACGGCGCACCGCAGAAGCCCAGGGGATAAATCTGATAAAAAACGCTTTCCTCCGCCCACATATGGATGCGCCCCTTGCTCATTTAGGTTGCGGGCAACGGCTTTGGACCGATATCACCGCAATTAATATCATACTCTATTTGATTACATCTGGCAAACGAAAAAAGAGGATTGCACTAGGCTGGGAACAGATTAGGCAAGAGGTGGGAAACTGACAGTGGATATCTGGTTCTGGATATGATACACTCGGGAAGGTAAAAATCCTAAGTGTAATCAGGCAGAGAAGAAGGGGGAATACAATGAAACGAATTTTATTTGTCTGCCACGGCAACATTTGCAGGAGTCCCATGGCGGAATATATCATGAAGGACTTGGTCCGGCGGGCAGGGGCAGAGAATCAAATTTCCATCTGTTCTGCGGCCACTAGTGCGGAGGAGTTGGGGAATCCCGTCTATTTACCTGCCCGACAGACCCTAACCAGACATGGCGTACCCTACGGAAATCATTGTGCCCGGCGGCTGACTGCACAGGATTATAGCGCCTATGATCTGTTCATCGGCATGGATAAAGCCAATATGCGCAATATGTGCCGAATACTGGGGGGAGACCCCGAAGGTAAGGTTCATCTGCTGCTGGACTATGCCGGACGTCCCGGGCAGGAGGTGGCCGATCCCTGGTATACCGGAGATTTTGAGACCACATACCGGGACGTTTTGGAGGGGTGCCGCGGGCTGCTGGACCAGTTGCTGTAGCAAAAGCCCCTGCTGTGGGAGGCCAGGTCCGCAGCAGGGGCAGATAGGTTCAGGTTGAGGACTCCATGAGAATAGCTAGAAACTGGGAGACCGTAGGCCGTTCGGAGACGGAGCGCCGGGCCAGTGTGCCCAGATAAGTGGGGTTGACTTGGAAGGATAGGTTCACCACGGTGCGAAGGTCCCGCTCCACAGTGCGCCAGGAGGTATTGTGGTGCTTAGCCACGACGGGGTAGAGGGATTTTGTCACCTGAAGTAGAGCCATCGGGTCGTTTTGAAGCAGTTCCAGACAGGTGAGTAGAAAGTGAAAGCCCTTATAGTTGGGAGTGATGCCCAGGCAGAGCAGCAGCTTACGCCAGCGGTCTATCATTTTGATTCCTCCTTTCTATTACCCAGAATGCGTTGCCACACATTTACAGTGTCCTGGAGCCAGCATAGTATGTCGTTCCGATCTCGGTTGGAGAGCTGAACAAACCATTCGGCCCGTTCCAGGATGTAGGGCAGCAGTTTCGCACCCTCCCAAGTAAGCTCCTCGGACAGCAAGGCCGGAGCTGGTAGACCTAAGTTCCGAGCAATTATATCCAGCGTGTCCAGACGGACGGCAGATTTTTTGGCTTCGATGGCCTGGATGGTGGACTTGGTCACCCCTAGCTTCTCGGAGAAAGCCGCTTGACTTTTTGGGCCCCGAAGCAGGATGAGGTTTTTCGACAAATTCTCCTTTAGTTCCACAAAAATTCCTCCTTATAGACATTATAAGGGAAATTAAGGGGACGGTGGGGCCTGAAAGGCCGACCAACCGGGCCGGAGTTTCGGCCGCGCTTTTTCCAAGCCCGCTGCAGTCGCTACACCTGCCTGGCCAGGGAGGGGGGCAGACACGGGATGGATGAAAAACGCCCCTTTTCCCATTGCATGGTAACGATGGGAAAGAGGCGTTTTGAGACAGAACAGGGAAAACCTTGAAAAAGATAGGACAAATAGAGAAAGGACCCGCCGAAAATCGGCGGGTCCTTTTGGCATTGGACCACAGGCGCGAGAAGTGAGATTTCGCACTTGATAGCCCTGGGAATTAGCCAGCTACTGTGGTTTCAGTGGTCATGGTCTGAGTTTCAGAATCGCTGCCTGCCCAGGCAGTCACGGTAGCCACGGCTCGATAGGTTTTTCCACTGGTAACTGAGGTAGAAGCGGAAACACGACAATAGGAGCTGTTGCTATTGTTGCTCCAAGAATCGATGGTTTTCCAAAAGAAAAGTAGATATTGTTCTTGAAGCTCAACAGTTACTTCGGTTCTAGTAACATCTGTGCGGCCTTCAACCCAAGCATTTACTTTTGCGGTAGTACCATCGATATCAAGAGAACATTGCCCTAATGCAATATGATCCATATATGGATTAATTCCCGTATTCGATGCACAGGCAGTAGAAATTGTACACATTAAAAATAAAATTGTCGCACAAAAAGCAGATATTACTTTTTTGGTGGTTGGCATAAAATCACCTCCTTTCTATTTCTAATAACGATAGAAAGGAGGCGATAAGAGACACTAGTATTTAAATTTAATATTTATGGCTATATCTAACAATATATCATAAGAAAAATTGGTATATAAAGTCAATACATTATTCTCGCTTGTCCATATTAGGGTGTATTCTCCGTCTTTCTCTGTGACTTTTGCAATTTGTCCATTTAGTTCTATTGTACTGAAATTTGCATATTCTGAATCCTCTATACCAATTGTTTTGGTATTATCACTAAGGCAGAGTTGCGAATATGAAATAAATTTTCCATCAGAGAATTCAAAGCGCAAATGGCGAAATTCGTCAGTTTCATCAGTGAAGACATCTTGCAGATTGTCCGGCAGCCAGCCAAACTCCACCTCGGACAGCGGAGCACTTTCTGCCTCTCCGGGGCGGAAAATGTAGCTGGTGAGCGTGTCAAAGACCTCTGTAATCACTTCCACTACCTTAGCGCGGAAGCTGGCCACCGTCATCAGGCTGGAAAAGATGACCACTGCCGAAACAAGGGCGGCCAAAGCCACCCGCTTGGTATAGCGAATGGCGGCGTTGACCCTCGGAGTGCGGCGGCACTGGCGGAGAAGCTTTTTCATCTTCCGCTGAAACCAGCGGGAGGGGACGAAAGGGTCCAGCTCCGCCGGATCGGGCAGGGTGGATAGCCAAAGTGCCTGGCCTGCGGCCGCATGGGCGTAGAGCAGTTCATCTGTGATTTTCATTTGGAGTCAGCCTCCCATTCCGCAATAATGTGTTCCAGTTTGGTTTTGGCCCTCTGAACCGTCTTTTTCACATTGGCGTCACTCATGTTCAGGATGCGGCACACCTCTTGATTGGAAAAGCCCCAGAGATAACGAAGAAGCACAACCTGCCGGTAATTGGCGGGCAGCATGGCGATGGCGCGGTCAATGTCGCTCATGCCGGGCACATCGGGCGGGGCCGGCGGAACGGACAGCGCCTCCAACTCGTCCAGAGACACAGCGCGGCGCCGCTGTTTGTAGCGGTATAAATCGGTGGCCCGGCTCTGGACGGCGCTGATGACATAAGCCCTGGTACTGGGGCTTTCCGGATCTTTGATGTGATCCAGCAGGCGGATGAGTTGAACGAAAGCGTTCTGCATAGCGTCCTCCGCGTCATGGTGGTTGCGGAGAATATTTTTGGCGGCGTGGTACATTTCGGTGCTGTACAATTCATACAACCGGGTTAATTTGGCGGCTTCCTCCGCAGTTTCCACCATAGATAAGGCGAGCAGAAGCATGGGCGGGACCTCCCTTGTGGTTGAGATTTTCTGTTTGCGCGCTGACGGTCGCAAAACAGGGAACAGGCGGCAGAGCCTTGCATCCGGGACTGCCGCCTGATATAATGATTCTCGTAGTAAAGGGATAAAGAAACCCGCGCATTGGCGCGGGAAAGGAGGCGGTTTATGCGTCCGGTAGCCCACATCTGTTCAGACTTTCCAACGAAGTTTGGGATTCCCAGACAGAGCGGCTTGGTGGATGATTTGACGGCCACAGTGGTATTTGAGCCGGAATTTCGGGAGCCGGAGGCTCTGCGTGGCATCGAAGGCTTCTCTCACCTGTGGCTTATTTGGGAGTTTTCCCAGGCCAGGCGGCAGGAATGGTCCCCCACAGTGCGGCCGCCCCGCCTAGGAGGGAACATTCGGCTGGGCGTGTTCGCCACCCGATCTCCCTTCCGGCCAAACCCCATCGGACTGTCCTGTGTGAAGCTGGCGGCGGTGGAGCGGGTAGAGGGTTTAGGGACAGTACTCCGGGTGACGGGGGCAGATTTGATGGACGGCACGCCCATTTTGGACATCAAACCCTATGTGCCCTATGCGGACTGCCATCCCGACGCTCGGGGAGGATTTGCCGCCCAGGGACAAGATTACCTATTGACGGTAGACTTCCCGCCGGAGCTGCTCGTCCGGGTGCCGGAGGACAAGCGCCAAGCCCTGAAGGGAGTACTGGCTCAAGATCCCAGGCCCGCCTACCAGCGGGACCCGGCCCGGATATACGGCTTGCCCTTTGCCGGGCTGGAGGTGCGTTTTACCGTGGCGGACGGACGGCTGACCGTGCGGAACGTGACCCCAGGAGAATCCCGTCAAGCTTCAGGCTCGGCTCAGACCGGGCAGACAGATGCTGAGAAAAGGAAGGATATGCTATGAAACACATTGCGTTCATCGGCGCTGGCAACATGGGCGGCGCTCTGGTCCGCGGGGCCTGCAAGGCGCTGGACCCACAGGAAGTTCTTATTTACGAGCCGAGCCAGAAGGCGGCTGCCGCTCTGTCTGCTGAGACGGGCTGCCAGGTGGCGGCTAGCGGCGCTCAGGCGGTGCGGGAAGCGCGGTATGTGATGCTGTGCGTGAAGCCCCAGGTGCTTGAGCCTGTGCTGGAAGGGCTGCTGCCCGCTTTGCGGGAGGGGGCCCAGGCGGGAGAGCATCGGGTGGTGGTGTCCATTGCTGCCGGCGTCCAGCTGGAAGCGCTGGACCAGATGCTCGCCCGCGGCGGGCTGGAGTTGCCGGTGGTGCGCATCATGCCTAACACCCCCGCGGCCATTGGCCAGGGTGTGCTGCTGATCGCCCCAGGTCCCCGAGTGAGCGGGGAGGATTACGCCGGCTTGGAGCAGGCCCTGGGCCGCTGTGGCCTGCTGGAGCGGGTGACTGAGCAGCAACTGGATCAAGGGTCTGCCATTTCCGGCTGCGGACCGGCATTTGTCTATCTGTTCATTGAGGCCCTGGCCGACGGCGGCGTTCAGATCGGACTGCCTCGGGATAAGGCCCAGGCCTGGGCGGCCCAGATGGTGGCCGGCGCGGCGGGAATGGTGCTTCAGACGGGCAAGCATCCCGGGCAGCTCAAGGATGCGGTGTGCTCCCCCGGGGGCACCACCATCGCCGGCGTGGCCAAGCTGGAGCAGGGGGCTTTCCGGTCCTTGGCGGCCCAGGCCGTGGTGACCGCTTATGAGAAAAACAGCCGAATCGGGAAATAAAGCGCGCCGGATCAGATAGATGTCCCCTGTCCGCCCTTGAGCTGGCTAGGCAGAGCGTGGTAAGTCTGACGAAAAGCCCGGAGAAAGGCGGGATAGCTGCCAAAGCCGGCCTGCTGGCTGGCCTGGGCGGCGGGTACGCCGGCCTGGAGCTGTTCGACAGCCCGGATAAGCCGTTTTTGCACCACGTACTGGTGCAAGGTCTGGCCGGTGACCGCCTTAAAACGGCGCATCAGGTGATACCGGCTGAGATAAACCACCTGGGACAAGGCCGCGGCGCTCAGGTCCGCGCTCAGATGGGCGTTGATATAGTCCAGCACCTGTTGGATCTTCGGGTCTTGCAGGACGGCACCAGGGGTGTGCCCGCTCGCGGCCCGGAGCTGGCGGTTGAGAAAGACCAGCAGCTGGAGAAAATAGGTCCGGGCCAGCACTTGATGGCCGAAATCCCGGCTGTGCTGGGCCTGCTCTAAGTCATGCAGCAGGGACATATAGCCCGGACGGGCCTCCGGCTCCGGCCGGAGCAGGCGGGGGCCGCCCGCCCGGATACGCTGGAAACAGTCCAGCAGCTCTTGACTGCCATCTTCCAGGCGGGGCCGCAGCCAGAGTACCATGCGTTCGTAGGGTTCGGACAGGTCGACTGCCGGGCGGTGGATTTCGCCCCGTCCCACCAGGAGAATGTCCCAGGGCCGCAGATAGTAGGTGCATCCCTCCACCAGATAGGTCACCTGGCCGGACAGAGGAATGACGATTTTATCAAAGGGATGGTAGTGGTAGTCCAATTGGAGCTGCTTTTGATCACGGAGATGAAACAGGCGAAATTCTTCTGTAAGGTAGCCCCGACTGCCCACCTCGGTGTGGTCATACATGTCACTCCCTCCCCTGATAGAATAGTGCATAAAGGGAAAGATTGCAAGGAAAATATGCAGGAAACGATGCAAAACTGCGGGACGATTTCCGCTTCTGCCCGATGGGGAAGAAAAGACGAGGGAATTTTCAGTTGGATTTCAGGGCGAAGTGGTATCCTATGCAGGAAAAGGGGCGGAATGGTTCCGGGAGGAAAAAGAACGGCTGGGCCGGGCAGCGGCCCGCAGGGAGGCGGTACAGATGCAGGTGCTGGTAGTAGAAGACGAGGCGCGGCTGGCGGAAACGTTGGCCCAGCTGTTGCGGGAGCAGAACTATAGGGTGGACGTGGTGTATAACGGCGGCGACGGGCTGGCCTATGCGGAGAGCGGGCAGTATGATGTGATCGTGCTGGACGTGATGCTGCCGGGAATCGACGGCTATGAAGTTGCCCGAACCTTGCGGCGGAAGAAAAACGGCACACCCATCCTGATGCTCACCGCCCGCAGCGAGGTGGCAGATAAAGTGGCTGGTCTGGACTGCGGAGCGGACGACTATATGACCAAGCCCTTCGCTCCGGAAGAGCTGTTGGCCCGGGTGCGGGCCCTCACCCGGAGACAGGGGGAGGTGGCGTTGGAGGAGCTCACCTGCTACGACCTGCGGTTAGAGCTGGCGACCCATACTCTGAACTGTGGGACCAAATCGGTGCGCCTGTCCCCCAAAGAGTTTGAAGTGCTCCGGCTGCTCATGTCCGCCCCCGGCGGGGTCATCCCCAAGGATCAACTCATCAGCCGGGTGTGGGGGCTGGAGTCGGAGGCGGAGGACAACAACGCGGAGGCATACATCTCCTTTTTGCGCAAAAAGCTGCTCTATTTAGGCTCTGCTGCCGCCATCAACACCCTGCGGAAAGTGGGGTACCGTCTGGAAGCAGGGAACAGGAAATAACGGATCAGCGCCGCCCGGCAACGACGGGCGGCGCTGATGTTTTTTCGCAGGTCACTCCCGCTGAGTCAGGGGGATGAAAGCCTGCTTTGGGGAGATGGCCTTATAAGCTGGGCGGATGATCTTCCCATAGGGGTTGTAAACCTCTTCCACCCGATGGGCGCACCAGCCCACGATGCGGGCGATGGCAAACAGGGGGGTGTACAGCTCCGGGGGAATGCCCATCATCTTGTACACCAAGCCGGAATACAGGTCCACGTTGGCACACATGACCTTGTCCTGGCCGGTGACCCGATGAAATACCTCGGGAGCCAGGCGCTCCACGGTTTCGAACAGCTCGAACTCGTCCAGCATATCCTTCTTTTCCGCCACCCGCCGGGCGAACCGCTTGAGCAGGACCGCCCGGGGGTCGGACAGGGTGTAAATGGCGTGACCCATGCCGTAGATGAGGCCGGAGCGGTCCCCGGCCTGCCGCCGGAGAAGCTGTTCCAGATAGGAAGAGACAGCGTCCTCATCCTTCCAGTCGGACACGTCCCGCTCGATGTGGCCGAACATCTCCATCACCTTCATGTTGGCGCCGCCGTGCTTAGGCCCTTTCAGCGAGCCCACCGCCGCGGCGATGGCGGAGTAGATATCCGTGCCTGAGGAGGACAGCACCCGGCAGGCAAAGGCGGAGTTGTTGCCGCCGCCGTGCTCCATGTGCAGCACCAAGCACAGGTCCAGCAGCCGGGCTTCGTCCTGAGTAAACTGGTTGTCATGCCGAACAGAGTATAGGAAGTTCTCCGCCACGCTCAGCCCTTCCTGAGGGCGATGGAGGTATAGGGACTCGTTATCATAATAGTGGCGCTTGCAGGCAAAGGCATGGGCCACGATCACCGGATAGCGGGCGATAAGCTGTACGGCCTTGAGCATCTCCGCCTCCAGGGCCTTGTTCTCCGGATCCGGATCATAGGAGTACAGGGCCAGGGTGGACCGGGCCAACTTGTTCATCACGTCCCGGCTGGGGGCCTTGAGGATCATATCCTCGGTAAAGTTGGCGGGCAGGCTGCGGAAATGGGCCAGAAGGTCCCGAAAGCCGGACAGCTGCGCCTGGGTGGGCAGGGTGCCGAACAGGAGCAGGTAGGCGGTCTCCTCATAGCCAAAGCGGCCCTCGGTCATGAAGCCGCCAATGAGGTCCTGAACATTGATGCCTCGATAGATGAGCTGGCCGTCCATAGGGACCTTCTCTCCGTCCTCGATATAGTAGCCGCGGACGTTGCCGATTTGGGTGATGCCCGCCATCACGCCGGTGCCGTCAGCGTTGCGCAGGCCGCGCTTGACGCCATAGCGCTCATACACAGAAGGATCTATTTTGTGATATTGAGCGTACTGCCTGCATATTCCTTGAATATAGGACAAGGCCTGTTCGTCGCCGGTCAGAGGGGTGGATGGGAAAGACATAGCGGCAGCCTCCTTTATGAGAATTGGTTTCTTTTCTATTTTAGCGCAATAAAGGGGCTCAGTCAATGCACAAAATGGAAAAGAAGCTGCGAAAATACAGGTAAGAACCTAAAGTAAGCGGAAAGAAATGCAGGAGAAAGGGGATGTACTTGCAGGAGATGGAGTTTTGGCAATCGGTGCGCCCCCCGCTGCTGGCGGGGCTGCTGGCAGGTGTGCTGCTGTTTGTGCTGCCGCTGTTGTGGGCGACCCCGCCGGCAGAAGGAGAGAACCCACAGGTGCTGCCTGCCAGTCCGGTGCCGGCCGTGGACAGTCCTCAGCCTTCAACCGTGCCCGTCGGGGAAAAGGACAGCAACGATACTGTCCGGGTACTGCTGGCGGATGGGACCGTAGAGGAACAGACCATGGCGGATTACCTGTGGCGGGTGACAGCAGCGGAGATGCCTGCTTCTTTTGAACCGCAGGCTCTGGCGGCGCAGGCGGTGTGCGCGCGGACCTATACGCGGTGGAAGGCGTCTCACGGCGGCGGACACGAAGGGGCAGATGTGTGCACCGACTCCTCCTGCTGCCAGGCCTACATTACACCGGAGCAGGCGGCGGAGAACTGGGGAACCCTAGCGGAAGAATACAGCGCCAAAATTGCCGCCGCAGTGGCCACGACTGATGGTATGGTAGCCACCTATGAGGGAGCACCCATTCAGGCGGTGTTTTTTTCCTCTTCTTCCGGAGCGACGGAGGATGCGGCTGCAGTATGGGGCAACAGCCTGCCCTATTTGGTGTCAGTAGACAGCCCTGAGGGAGACGAGGTGCCCAACTACCATACGACAGTTACCCTCACGGCGGACCAGGTGCGGGAGCTGGTGCTGGCCGCATATCCGGAATCCGACTTGTCCGGAGACCCATCCGGATGGTTTTCCGACCTGACACTCACCGCATCAGGCCGGGTGGCGCAGGTAAAAGTGGGGGGCGTAGCCCTGTCGGGGGGAGCGGTCCGTAACCTATTCGGCCTGCGCTCGGCCTGCTTCCAGGTGGAGTACGGGGAGTCGGGGTTTACCTTTTCCGTGACCGGATATGGGCATGGCGTGGGGATGAGTCAGTATGGAGCCAACGCCATGGCCCAGGCAGGCAGCACATGGCAGGAGATTATTGCCCACTATTATACTGGTGTGACACTGCAACTGGGAGAATAGTGGACACTTGCGGCGTCAGCTTCCTACTGATATAATAGAGATAGAAAACGGTCGGAGGGGAAGATTATGGAACTCAAGCAGCTGCGTTATTTTCTCCAGGTGGCGGAGTATCTGAACTTTAGCCGGGCCGCAGAGCAGCTGTACATCTCCCAGCCTGCCCTGAGCTACCAGATCGCGGAGCTGGAGCGGGAGCTGGGAGTGGAGCTGTTTGTCCGGGATCGGCGCAAGGTCTATCTCACGCCGGCGGGGAAAGCCCTGCTGGAACCAGCCCGGGAGCTGCTCAGCCGGGCGGAGGGGCTGCCCCAAGTGGCTCGCCAGAGCAGCGGCGGGCCGGGCGGGCATCTTCGTATCGCCTTTGACGACACGGAGGACCACTTCGAGCTCATCGGAGTGACTCAGGCGGTGGCAGACTTCGCCCTGTCCCACAGCCATGTGCAGTTGGACCTGGAGCGGCTGCCCTTCACCGAATGCGCCGACCGGGTGATCTATGGGGAGCTAGACCTGGCCTTCCTCATCCTCCGCCACAGGGAGCGGCTGCCGCCGGACCTGATCAGCAGACCAGTGTACCGTAGCCGCCTGGTTATGGTGGTGCGGGAGGACTGCCCAGCCCAGACCTGTGAGGAGGCCATCCGCAGCCTTGACCTGCTGCTGGTACAGGCTAAGCCCCGGGGCAACTCCCGTATCCTGAAGGCGTTGGAGGATATGGGGCTAGAGCCAAACATCCGGCGGGTGGACTCCATCACCTCCGGCTTCGTTTACACCCAGATGGGGGCAGGGATTATGCTCCTGTCCGAGACCTATTACAACAACCACCGCTACCCGGGCCTGCGGGCTATCCAGGTGGACAGCGACGCGGCCTGGATCACCCATGAAGTGGTATGGAATCGGGGAACCCAGAATCCCAGCGTCCAACTGTTGCTGGACAGCTTGCCCCAAGCGTAGGGCCGGACGGGGAACAAAATGATGGGAAAGCCAGGGGCGGACACCGATTGGTGTCCGCCCCTGGCTTATATTTGGATGGTCTCGGGTCCAGGCTTAGTAGGCGCCGATGGTCATGGCCGCGTCGAAGGCCGCCCGGGTGACGGTCTTGACGTTGCCCACCTTGACGCAGTCGCCCAGCTTGCGGAAGCGCTCGGCGCAGGGGCGGAAGGTCTCCGCCTCGGCAGCGCGGGGCTTCATGCCCACGGCCAGAAGGACGGTGTCAGCGGGAACGGTGTGCTCCACGCCGCCCTTGTCCACGTAGACCACGCCGGTGTCGGTGATGGCGGTAACTTTGGCGCCGGTGATGGCGGCGGAGCAGTGGTCGCCCACCTGGCCCACCAGCTCCTCCTGGTAAGTACGCATGGCGTCGGGGGCCAGCAGGTCCTGCATCTCCAGGATGGTGACGTCCTTGCCGTTCATGCCGTAGTGGACGCCGGTCTCGCAGCCCACCTGACCGCCGCCGATGACCACCACCTTCTGGCCCACTTTCTCCGGCGTCCAGAAGCTGTCGCCGGCCCAGATGACGTTGTCACCGTCCACGCCGGGGATGCGGGGGATGAGGGGGGTGGCGCCGATGGCGCAGATCACCTCGTCAAAGCCCATGGCGGTGAGCTCTTCGGGGGTGACGGCGTGGCCCAGCTTGACGGTGATGGCGGGGCTGGCGTTGACATGGTCGATGAGGTAGTTCTTGTAGTTCTTCAGGTCGTACTTGAAGCTCATGAAGTCTGCGTCGTTGAGTTGGCCGCCCAGCTTCTCCTCCTTCTCGAAGAGGGTGACGGTGTGGCCGCGCTCGGCAGCCAGCAGGGCCGCCTTCATACCGCCGGGGCCGCCGCCTACGATGGCCACGTTCTCCTTGGTGTACTCCTTGGGCACCAGCATGTCCAGCTGGGTCTCACGGCCAGCGATGGGGTTGACGGCGCAGGAATAGTAGTGGGTCTTTTTGAAATCGTCCAGGCAGTGGAAGCACTTGATGCAAGGCACGATGTCCTGGGGACGGCCCTCCCGGCTCTTCTCCACGGTGTAGGGGTCAGCGATGGTGCCCCGGGCCATGGCAATGATGTCCGCCTTGCCCTCGGCCAGGGCCTGCTCAATGGCGGCGGGCTGCTGGAGGGCGCCCAGGCCCAGCACGGGGATGTGGATGTCCGGGCAGGCCTTCACGGCCGCGGCCAAGTAGAGGTTGCAGCCCTCGGGCAGGAAGCTGGTGGGGTGGGTAATGGCGCGCAGGCGGGGCTCCCGTACCACACCGGCAGAGATGTGAGCGATGTCAATTCGGTCCTGGATGAGCTTGAAGAACTCGATGCACTCGTCGATCTCAAAGCCGCCGGGGACGCATTCGGACCCAGAGATGCGATACTCAATCAGCAGATCCCGGCCCACGCGCTGACGGATGCGGTCCAGCACCATCAGGGGGAAGCGGGCCCGGTTCTCCATGGAACCGCCAAACTCGTCGGTGCGGTGGTTGGAGCGGGGGGAGACGAACTCCTGGAGCAGGGTGCCGTGGCCGCCGTGGATCAGCAGGGTGTCGAACCCGCAGAACTTCACGCACTCGGCCAGGGAGGCATAGCGGTCGGCCAGCCGGTCCATCTCCTCATAGGGGATCTGCTGGAACTCCACCCCGTCCTTTCGGGTGAAGGAGGAGCAGGCGAAGGGCTTGCCTTTGGCCAAGGCCTCCTTGGTGTACTCGCCCTCGCTGCCGAAGTGGATCAACTCGTAGGAGGCCTTGGCATCATAAAAGTGGATGGCGTTGGTGAAGTGGATGAAGTTGCGCCAGCCAGTGGGGTCCTCGATGTCGAACTTGGAGTGGATGGGGTTGGCGCCGGGGTCATTGACCTGCTGGCCGCCGCACTCCACCTGGGCCGCGCCGCCCTTAGCCTTCTCCAGGTAGTTGGCGATCATGGGGGCCTCGGGGTAGGTGGGGGCGTTGTTCTGGATCATGTGGCCCATAGAGGGGGCGGTGAAGATGCGGTTCTTGAAGGTGACTCCGTTGATGGTGATGGGCTCAAAAATATGGGGGTAATACTTGTTTTGCATCAGGCAACACTCCTTTTATTAAATACACTCCCGTTCCAATTTGTGCGCCGGGGGAAAACAATCCAGGACCCGGCAAATCTACTCGTACACAGTGTAACGGAATTAAGCCCAAAAGGGAAATAGCAAAATGCAATTACTCTGATTCAAAAAAATGATGATAAATGTCTAAAACGTCAAAATGTGAAATAATTGACGATGGATGAGGAAAAAAGTGCACAAAAATAAAGTGATTTGATTTTCAAATTACAGCAATTTGAAATGAATATAACCACGGTGGTGCAAATTGTACTATAGTTAAATTATCATCCGCCCATACGTGCCGGGGCATGTCCGGTCCGGGCGGGAGGGGTACGCCCCACGGCGCGGGGACAGGCGCCGTTCCCCCAAGGGGCGATTTTGAAAAAGGGAGGAAACTACATGACCAAAACAGTCAACCGCAAATCCCTGATCAGCTGGATCGTGACGCTGGCGCTGCCCATCATCATCCTGCTGATCCCCACCACGGAGGCGTTTACCAGCGACATCAGAACATTCTTTGCCATTACCCTGATGGGTATCGCCATGTTCTGCTTCGACGAGATGGACAACGCCATTGCAGGCATCCTCATGATGCTGCTGTACATCATGACCGGCATTGCCCCCTCTGGCACGGTGTTCTCCGCGTGGACCAATGATATTCCCTGGTACATCCTGGCCACCCTGCTTCTGGTGAACATCCTGGAGGACACCACCATCCTCAAGCGCATCGCCTACCACTGCATCATCCTGGCCGGCGGTACCTATACCGGCATCGTATTCGGCATTACCCTGACCGCTATCCTGTCCATCATCATCGTCCCCGGCACCTGGACCAGCATGGCTGTGGCCGCGATCACCCTGTCCATCATTAAGTCTCTGGAGCTGCCCGTGGGCAAAGCCTCCGGCGGCATCCTCATGGCTGCCTGCTTCGGCTTCCACATTGCCTCCGGCTTCGTCTACTCCCCCTCCGGCATCCAGATGTTCCTGGATATGTCCAAGTCGGTGGAAGGCGTTGTGGAGGGAAGCCTGAACACAAACTTCATCGACTTCTTCATCCAGGACCTGCCCCTGGTGCTGCTGCCCTTCATCATGGCCTTCATCATCACCAAGCTGATGAAGCCGGAGAAGCCCATCAACGGCAAGGCATACTTCCAGCAGCAGCTGAAGGATCTGGGCAAGATGACCACCAACGACAAGAAGGTGCTGGTTATTCTGCTGGTCCTGCTGGTGTACCTGCTGAGCAACCGCTGGACTCACTGGAACATGCTCTATGGCTTCCTGCTGGCCCCTATCATCTGCTATCTGCCCGGCATCAAGGTGGGTAAGGTGGAGCACTTCCGCAAGGTCAACTTCAATGTGATCTTCTTCATCGTGGCCTGCCTGTCCATCGGCACGGTGGCCGCCGCCTGCGGCGCGGGCAACTTCATCGTGAACATCATCACCCCGATGCTCTCCAACACCGGCACCTTCGGCTTCCTGGCAATCGTGTTCGTGTTCGGCGTGATCGTCAACTTCCTGCTCACCCCCATGGCCGCCATGTCTTCCATCGCCCCCCTGCTCACCGGCGTGGCTCTGGGGCTGGGTGTGTCCCCCATGGCTACCACGTACGCTTTCTATCTGGGCCTGGATCAGCTGATTCTGCCCTATGAGATCGGCACCTACCTGATCTTCTTCAGTATGGGCTACGTCTCTCTGAAGGACTTCGCCAAGACCAGTGCGGTGAAAATGGCAGTGTCCACTGTCTTTACTATTGCTATCATGATCCCTTGGTGGATGTTTGTGGTCAAGATTGTCTGATTCCTAGAGAAAAGCCCCCCTTTGGGCCCGGCCGGAGACGGCCGGGCCCTCTTTTTCTGCTTGAAATCATCCAATACTTCTGGTATACTACCTTGGGCCTGCGCGCCCACTTATTATAATAAGAAATGAGAGATGTACCATGAACAGCCGCTATGACGTGATGATCCTGGGCACGGGAGAGGCGGGAATCTACGCCGCCTATGAGCTGAGCCTGAAATGCCCCGGCGCCAGGGTGCTGGTGGTGGACCAGGGGGCGGATATCTACCACCGCAGCTGCCCCATCGTGGCCGGTAAGGTGAAGAGCTGCATCCAGTGCAAGGTGTGCGGCACCATGTGCGGCTTCGGCGGGGCGGGCGCCTTCTCCGACGGCAAATTCAACTTCACCACCGCCTTCGGCGGCTGGCTCACCGACTTTCTGGACGAGCGGGAGGTCATGGACCTCATCGATTATGTGGACGCCCTCAACGTTAAGCACGGGGCCACCACCGAAGTGTACTCCACTTCCACCCCCGCCGCCCGGGAGCTGGAGAAGCGGGCGCTGGAGCACGACCTGCATCTGCTTCAAGCCCGGTGCAAGCACCTGGGCACCGAGAACAACCTGCGCATCCTCACCGATATCTACGAGTATATCCGGGACAAGCACACCTTCCTGTTCAACACCGCCGTACAGGATATTGAGGTGGGGGCCGACGGGGGCTATGTGCTGGTCACTGAGAAGGGGGAGCGGTTCACCGCCCCCTACCTCATCGCCGGTCCGGGCCGCTCCGGCGCGGAGTGGTTCTCCAAGCAATGCCAGAAGCTAGGGCTGGAGCTCATCAACAACCAGGTGGACATCGGCGTGCGGGTGGAGCTGCCCGCCACCATCTTTGAGAGCATCACCGACGTGGTGTATGAGTCCAAGCTGGTCTACCGCACCAAGCAGTACGGCGACCAGGTGCGCACCTTCTGTATGAACCCTTACGGCCATGTGGTGGCGGAGAACGTGGAGGGCATCAACACCGTCAACGGCCACTCCTACTCCGACCCCAAGCTCCAAAGCGAGAACACCAACTTCGCCCTGCTGGTGTCCAACCGCTTCACCCAGCCCTTCAACGAGCCGTACCGCTACGGCAAGCACATCGCCTCCCTGTCCAACATGCTGGCCGGCGGCGTGCTGGTCCAGCGGTTCGGCGACCTGGTATCCGGCATCCGCACCAACGACCACCGGATGAGCAAGTCCTTCACCCGGCCCACCCTTACCGCCGCCATCCCCGGCGACCTGTCCCTGGCCCTGCCCAAGCGGCAGTTGGACGACATCATCGAGATGATCTACGCCCTGGACAAGCTGGCCCCCGGCACCGCCAACTATGATACCCTGCTCTACGGCGCGGAGGTGAAGTTCTACTCCGCCCGCATCAAGCTCTCCCACGAGCTGGAAACCGCCCTGCCCGGCTTCTTCGCCGTGGGCGACGGTGCGGGCGTGACCCGCGGCCTGGCCCAAGCCGGAGCCTCCGGCGTGAAAGCCGCCCGGGTGGTGGCCCAGCGGCTGAACCAGGAGTAAGGACAGGGAGACAATAATTTTCTTTGACACCCCATAAATTCCAAAATTCGACAGTTTTCTCCCGGCGTCGTCCCCTGTACGACAGAGTTTTCAACAACTTCCACAGAGTTTTCCACAGCGCTTATGGGGCTGTGGAAGGTGACATAAAAGATGTCAACCATAAATTTACCGCTAAACCTTACAAAAAATTGACGTCCCGTTCGGGACGTCAATTTTTTGTCTCCTTTTTGGAAGAATATCGCATTTCCCGAATCTGGTTCCGGTGCCTGTCGTAGATATCGTCCAGATATCGAAGCAACGCCATAAACAGCAGTTCTTGCGGGGTAATTTTGGGAACACGGTGGATATTATCACTCATTTCGTCTGATTCTAACCGAAGGGCCAATAATATAGAACTGACGGAAGGGCGGGGGAGTTGCAGGTCGGCGGTCTTGGATGGAAAGCAATAATAAGTAATCAAAAATTCGTATAGCGCCTCTGGAAGCCAAGGGCGATTCCAAGCGGGGGACTCTGCTGTTAACAGCAAAGATGAGCTGCGGTCACAGGGGGGTGGAGAATCTGCCGCTGGGTCATCGGAACCGCAGATTTCTTCCAAGGTCAATGGGCTGTCCAGTGCAAAAAAGTAACCATCATCCTCACGTGAACACATAAAAAATCACCTCAAATTTATTTTACTTCGATATTCGACGTAAAACAATTGGCACACTCACTATAATTCGATTATCAAATTATACGAGGTGTGCAAATGAAAAGAAGGCAACAATACGGGAATGCCAATCGTATTGGAAAAACTGTGTGCAGACTTCGGGAAAAGCGTGGGCTAAAGCAGAAGGAGTTGCTCGCCATGCTACAAGCGAAAGGTGTAGACATTGGTGAGAGTGGAATCTCACAGCTGGAAGGTCAGAATCGAGCCGCAACAGATATTGAGATACAGGCTTTAGCCGAGATTTTCAAAATATCAATTGAAGAGTTGTATAATAATGATTAAGAATGATAAAGGCGTGCCACGAGTGTGACGCGCCTTTACTATCTTGGGGTGTCCTTATGCCGAGAAGAAAAGAATTTGGAGATAGAAATGATGTTGGACAGCGCATTGTGGAACTGAGACGGGCAAGGGGATGGAAACAGGGAGATTTGCTGGCGAAATTGCAAACCGAAGGTTGCGATATGCCGCAAAGCAGCTTATCGGATTTAGAGGGACAGAAGCGAAAAGTGTCGGATAGAGAGTTAACTGCGTTGGCGAATATTTTCGGTGTTGTACTCGAAGAATTGTACAACAAAACGTGATGGGCCTGGCCCCCGGGACGCGCCTAGTCACAGCATGGGCCAGGCTAGGCGCTGTCTGGTAGTCTGATGCACTGTAAGCCAGTACGATGGAGCGGCAGCGGAAAGCGGCGCTTCGTGTGTCCTGGCTTCGTGCGCCGGAAAGAGAAGGACGCACATCTTGTCCTGGGCCCTCGTAACAACGGGGGACCGGGGGAAAGGACGCTGAGGACAAAAGCGCGTCCTTGGCGCTTGCAGTCCGCCGCGGTCGTCCCCCGGCGCATCTTTGCCTACTTTCTGTGCGTACAGAAAGTAGGTCGCCGTCAGGCGAAACCTGACTGACCGTTTCTTTTGGCGCTGTCAAAAGAAATGGGGTCGGGAAAGTCGTCCCCAAAGGCGAAGCCTTTGGATAACGGTCAAAGGGTGCCAGCCCTTGAAATGGGTAAAGGCGAAGCCTTTGAATATCAAAAAAACCTTGACAAATCAGAAGATTTGGGTATAATAATTTAGTCTATCCCCATATTGGGGGACACATCCTTGCCTCCAGCGGAGACTGGAGGCCAAATGTCCATAAGGAGGTGCAACAAAAATGGCAAAACTGTCCGCCAACTACGAGGTGCTCTACATCATCGACCCCACTCTGGGCGAGGAGGAGACCGCCGCTCTGGTGGCCCGCTTCAAGGAGCTGGCCGAGGGCCACGGCACGGTGACCGAGGTGGATGAGTGGGGCAAGCGCAAGCTGGCCTACCTCATCAACGACAAGGACGAGGGCTACTATGTGCTCATGACCTTTACCTCTGGCCCCGAGTTCCCCGCTGAGCTGGACCGTCTGATGCGCATTAACACCGGCATCATGCGCTCCATCATCGTCTGCAAGGACTGAGGGGGAAACATCCATGCTCAACCGAATCATCCTCATGGGCCGCTTGACCCGTGACCCGGAGCTGCGCCACACCCAGACCGGCACCGCCGTGGCATCTTTTTCCCTGGCGGTGGACCGGGATTTCCGCAACCGCGACAGCGGCGAAAAGGGCGTCGATTTTATTGACGTGGTGGCCTGGCGCAATACCGCGGAGTTCGTCTCCAAATACTTCACCAAGGGCCGCATGGCCGTGGTGGAGGGCCGCCTTCAGATCCGTGACTGGACGGACCGGGAGGGCGGCAAGCGCCGCAGCGCTGAGGTGGTGGCCGACAACATCTATTTCGGCGACTCCAAGCGCGATGGCGAAACCGGCGGCGCATCGTTCAGCCGCCCCGCCGCTCCCGCCGACTACGGCATGCCTCCCGTGGGGGGCGATCAGTTCGCTGAACTGGCCGACGACGACGGCGAGCTGCCCTTCTGAAAAGGGCCTATCTTGATATAAAGGAGGACTGCCGTCATGGCTATGGATAACAAGCCCCGCAACCGTAAGCGCCGCAAGGTATGCGCTTTCTGCGTGGACAAGGTGGAGCAGATCGACTACAAGGACGCGGCCAAGCTCAAGCGCTACCTGTCCGAGCGCTCCAAGATCCTGCCCCGCCGTACCACCGGCACCTGCGCCATGCACCAGCGCCAGCTGACCGACGCCATCAAGCGCGCCCGTCACGTGGCCCTGCTGCCCTACGTCACCGACTAAATGCGGTCAAGCCCCGGCTCTTGGGAGCCGGGGCTTTTTGCGTTTGGATTCGTGCTTGCGGGTTTTGGTCAGAGGCATTATAATAAGAAAAAACAGGCCCAGACGGAAAGAGGGACATGACTGTAATGATGACGATTGACAAGAAGCGCTGTGTGGAGTGCGGCGCCTGTATCACCGCCTGTTCCATGGGCATCTTCCGCCGGGGAGAGGACGGCACTGTATTCGCCCGGGAGCGGCCCTGTATGGACTGCTACCACTGCGCCGCCGCCTGCCCGGCCCATGCGGTGGTCACCCACGGTATGTCGGAGGGGGAGACCTATCCCGTACCCCCGGACAGCCCGCTGCTGCGGGCGATTCAGAGCCGCCGCTCCATCCGCCACTTCAAGGACGAATTACCGGACAAGGCCCTCATCCAGCGGGCGCTGGATGGAGCGGCCTACGCCCCCAGCGGGAAGAACGAGCATCGCAACCGCTGGACGGTGGTCTACGGCCGGGCGCGGGTAGAGGAGCTGTACCAGCTGGTGCTGGAATGGGCCGGGCCGGTGGAGCACTACAAGCACCTGGTCTGGCTGGCCCGGAAGGGCATTGACCCCGTGACCTGTGGTGCGCCCTGCCTTATCATCGGCCACAACCACCCAGAGGCCCTCAACCCCCAGGACGACACGGTGATCGCCACCTTGCTGGCCGAGCAGCTGCTGGTGGAATCCGGCCTGGGCACCTGCTGGAGCGGTTACTTCCGTACTGCCGCCCAGAACAGCGCCGACATTCAGCGTCGGCTGGCCCTGCCCAAGGGGCACCGAGTATACTCGGTGCTGATGGTGGGAGTGCCTGCCGAGCGGTATCCCAACATCCCCCACCGTCCCGCTGCCCAGGTGCAGTGGGTGGAATGAGCCCTGTCTGAGCAAATTTTGATGTTTTTGCGTTTGATTGGTATGAGAACACCTCCGCCCTGTCAACACTAGGGGCGGAGGTGTTTACACAATGAAACGAAACCACAACTTCTTGGAACGAGTCACCCAATTCGTCAGCGGAAAGGGCTTTTATTTGGTGCTGCTGCTGTGTGTGGCGGCCATCGGCGTGTCGGGTTATTTTCTCATGCGCTCGATTCTGGGCACCGGAGAAGAACCGGCGGAAGCGGTGGCGGGCAACACGCAGATGCCCCAAATCACGGCCAGCGCTGCCCCCAGCGCCAGCCCCTCGGCATCCCCCAAAGTAAGCACGCCCCCCAGCGCTGCGCCATCGGCGGCGCCGTCTGTCAAGCCCTCCCAGCAGCCCCAGGAGACGGCCGCCCCTGAGATTAGCCAGAAGCCGGCGGCCCTGGTGTTTACCTGGCCGGTGAACGGGGCCATCATTGCCTCTTTCAGTGTAGAGACACTGCTCTATGACGAGACGATGCTGGATTGGCGCACCCATGAGGGAATCGATCTGGCAGCCGAGGAGGGTACCCGGGTGCTTGCTGTCGCCGCTGGGACAGTGAGCCAGGTGTATGAGGATGATCTCATGGGGGTAACAGTGGTTATCGACCACGGAGATGGACTGGAGAGCGTGTATTCCAACCTGGCGCAGGCTCCCGACGTGGCGGAGGGTGACAGCGTCTACACCGGAGATATCATCGGCGTGGTAGGGAACACTGCCCCGGCGGAGAGCGGCAGGGCGGCCCATCTGCACTTTGCCATGTACCGGGATGGGGAGCCGGTGGACCCGGAAGAATATCTGCCGGATTATTGAGGACAGGAAAAAGGAGGCGTACCAGCCGTCGGGCTGGTACGCCTCCTTTGTGTTTCCCGGAAACTGGGAGAAGGTCACTCTTTTTTGGCTATGACCGCGTAGGTTCCGATGGAGGTGCAGGCTACCTTGCCACTGCCTGGGATGACGGCCTCACAGTAGGCGGTGGCGTTGCGGCGGCCCAGAGAGGTCAAACGGGCCCGGATAAGCACCCCGTCTGCCCCCATGGGGACGGGACGCAGGTAGTTGACGGTCATGGAGATCGTGGGGGGGATGGACTGGCGGGAGAAACAGTACACTGCCATGCTCATGGCCAGGTCCAGCATGGTGCTGAGCATGCCGCCGTGAAGGGTACCCAAGCCGTTGACCTGCCAGTCTTGGAGGGGAAAGCGCAGGGTGAGCTCTTGGCTTTCCTCGTCACAGCTGTGTAGCTCCGCCTTAAGCCGCCCGTTGAGGGTGGCCGCCATGGTGCGGTTGATAAAGTCCAGCTCCTGCTGGAGCCACTCTTGGGTGGGAAGGGTGTTGTCTGGCATATGGATACCCCGCTTTCCGCCCCGTATTGGGGCATTGTGATGAGATAAAGTTATCATATCATCCCCAGGGCAAAAATACAACCCGCCTGCCCTTGCCACCACCTCCCCGGCTGTGCTATACTGCCCTCAAAGACATCCTGTTCAGAAAAGAAGGGGAGCCTATGAACGCCCAACAGCGCAGAGATTATATCCTGGAGCGGCTGAAAGCCGCCGCCCAGCCGGTATCTGCCACCGCACTAGCCGGAGAGCTGGGGGTGAGCCGCCAGATCATCGTGGGGGATGTGGCCCTGCTCCGGGCCGGGGGCGCGGAGATTACCGCTACCCCCCGGGGCTATATGGCCCGCCGGCCCGCCGGCCTGGTGCGGCAGGCGGCGGTCCAGCATCGGCCGGAGGAGATGGAGCGGGAGCTCAACGCCATTGTAGACCAGGGGTGCACCGTGCTGGACGTGGTGGTGGAGCACCCGGTATACGGCCAGATCACCGGGAGGCTGGACCTGTCCTCCCGGTATGAGGTGTCCGAATTTATCCGCCGGGTGAACCAGAGCAGGTCTCACCCTCTGTCTGACCTGACCGACGGCATTCATCTGCACACCGTCTCCTGTCCCGACGAGGGGGCGTGGCGGCGGGTGCTGGCGGCGCTGGAGCGGGAAGGATTCCTTCTGTCCTGAACATTCTGCAACCGGCGGTTGCGGAACGTTCCAGCCCCAGATGGTGGAGCGCAACCGCTCCGGCATGGTATTCTGATGCCGGGAACCAGACCAGAACAGAGAAAAGGGAGGGACTGGAATGAAATTAAACGAGAAAATTTATTATTATCGGAAACGGGCCAAGCTGTCCCAGGAGGAGCTGGCGGCCCAGGTGGGGGTGTCCCGCCAGGCGGTGAGCAAGTGGGAGCTTGGTGAGCCACGCCGGAGCTGGACAAGCTGGCGGCTCTGGCAAAGGCCTTCAGAGTGACCGCCGACGAGCTGCTCAGCGAGGAGGAGCCGGGGGCGGAGCAAGCCGGTCCGGAGGAGACCCAGGGACAGTCCTATCCACCCCGGACGCCTGCGTATACCACATCCCCGAAAACCAGGAAATGGCTGAACCGGGGGTTCAAAATGGTAGTCCTGGTCCGCTGCACGGTGATCGGGCTTATTCTCATTATCGCAGGGGGGTATATCCTGGTCAGAAGCCTGCAAACATTGGAGTCTCTGCCCGATATGGGATATGGCGGGAACAAGATGATAGAGGACAGCTTTGGGCTTACCAGCCCTATAGGGCTCGGCGCGATCTTCATGATTGTGGCCGGAGCAATCAGCATTGCGGCGGGGATCGTGGTAACGGCCGTCCTATCCCGCAAGGAGAAGGTCCGGAAAAAGGATGAAAACTGGACCGAGAAGTGACGTAGCCCCGAGATGAAAATGATCCCCCGGGGGCGCTGCGTTTGAGCGCCGGCAGACTGAACCAAGGGAAATCGAATTCCCCAGGAAAAATGGAAGAGAGAGCAGGAGCGGACTGCCGAAGGAAAAACAGTTGACATTCCGGACCGGTCCGGTATAATAGTCTGCACAGGTGTCTTGACATCTGTGCAGACTGCTTTTACAGGCAAAGGAAAACAGGTGATCTTCATGGAACGAGTAAAAACCTTCCTGAAACGGAAGAATATCCAAATCTCAGCCCGGAGATACGGCATTGACGCACTGGGGGCTATGGCCCAGGGGCTATTCTGCTCCTTGCTCATCGGCACCATTCTGGACACCCTGGGCGCTCAGTTAGGGATCGAGGCCCTGGTGACCATCGGGGGCTACGCCTCCGCCATGAGCGGCCCGGCCATGGCCATCGCCATCGGCTATGCCCTGCAGGCGCCCCCTCTGGTGCTCTTTTCCTTAGCTACTGTGGGCTATGCGGCCAACGCCCTGGGCTCCACCACCCTAGACGGCGGCAAGGGAGCAGGCGGGCCTTTGGCAGTCCTGTTTATTGCCATTATTGCCGCCGAAATCGGTAAGGCGGTGTCCAAGGAGACGAAGATCGATATTCTGGTTACCCCGTTGGCTACGATTCTGGCGGGGGTGGGGCTGTCCGCCTGGTGGGCACCCGCTATCGGCACCGCTGCCACCTCGGTGGGCAGCATCATTATGTGGGCCACCGATTTGCAGCCCTTCCTTATGGGCATCGTGGTGTCTGTGGTCATCGGCATTGCCCTGACCCTGCCCATCTCGTCAGCGGCCATCTGTGCCGCCCTTGGCCTCACCGGCCTGGCCGGAGGGGCGGCGGTGGCCGGTTGCTGTGCTAACATGATTGGGTTTGCGGTGATGTCCTTCCGGGAAAACCGCTGGGGCGGTCTGGTGAGCCAGGGTCTGGGCACCTCCATGCTCCAGATGGGTAACATCGTGAGGAACCCCCGTATTTGGCTGCCTGCCATCCTCACCTCGGCCATTACCGGGCCGCTGGCCACTTGTGTGTTCCAATTTCAGATGAACGATCCCTCCGGCGGCGTGGCCTCCGGCATGGGCACCTGCGGCCTGGTGGGACCCATCGGGGTGTACGCCGGGTGGGTGGCCGATGTGGCCAGCGGGGCCAAGGCAGCCATCACCGCCATGGATTGGGCCGCCATGGTCCTGATCTGCTTCCTTCTCCCCGGAGTACTCACCTGGGCCTTCGGCCTGGTGCTTCGCCGGGTAGGATGGATCAGAGAAGGCGACCTGAAGCTGGACTGACCGGACGGGAAACACGGATACTTGCGCCTGGAGAGTTCGCTCCCCAGGCGCAGTCATATTTCCGGGACAAACCCCATAGGATGGAGGGACGGAAGAAAGGAGGTACGTCCTATGGGGTATGATACGGGCCTGGGCGCGCCCCACCACATCATGATGGAGGAGCGCAGCAGCCTGACGGTATCTGGCGTGTCCGATGTGGAGCGGTTTGACGAAAACGAGATCGTCATGTCCACCTCCAAGGGCACGCTGGTGGTGACGGGAGAGAACCTGCACATCGAAAAGCTGTCTCTGGACGGCGGAGACCTGAAGGTGGAGGGGGACATTGACGCGCTTACCTATGAAGAGAGCCGGCGGGAGCGCAGCGGCGGCCTGCTGGCCCGGCTGCTGCGCTGACCATGCCGGCGCAGTTGGCTTCCCAGGGCGCTTTGTTTCTGGAGGCACTGGCGGCGGGGGCGATCCTGGGGATGCTGTACGACCTGTGCCGGGTCCTGCGGGAGCGGTGGCGGCGGCGGGCGACCGCCGCCTTGCTGGATTTTGGCTTCTGGATTACCGTATGCGGGACGCTGTTTTTATTCGCGATCCTCCGGGGAGACGGGCAGGTGCGCCTGTACCACGGGGTTGCCTTTGCCGCCGGGGCGGGGGTATATTTTGTAACGTTAAGCCGCATTGCGTTGAAAATTTTCCGGATTCTGGGGGATGGATGCGCCTTTTTGTGGCGCCTGCTCACAACGCCGCTTCGAAAGGCTGGAACTTTGGCTAAAAAAGTTTTGAAAAGGCAAAAAAAAGACTTTCAAATTTGGCTGGAATGGTATAGAATAAACATGATTCACCATCCCACAGGTCAGGTTGAGAAAGGAGCGGGCGGACGTGAAGCTAAAGCGGGCAGGCATCGGCACAAAATTCGTCATCTTGGTGCTGCTGGTAGCGTCGGTTACGGCTCTGCTGACCCTCAACGGCCGCCTGGAACAGGCCAAGCTGGAGCGGGACACGTTGAGCCAAGAGGTCCAAGATCAGGAGGAGAACAACGCCGCCCTGGCCGACGACATCGAAAACTGCGACGACCCTGACCGGATTGCCGCCATCGCGCGGGAAAAACTGGGCCTGGTGGGACAGGATGAGATCGTCTTTATAGACACATCTAAATAACGAGAGGGAAAAGTAAGCTATATGGAGTTTGGAGTCGGTTCTATTCTGGAGGGCAAGGTCACAGGCATCACAAAATTCGGCGCGTTTGTGTCGCTGCCGGGGGGCAGGTCCGGGCTGGTCCACATCTCGGAAATTGCCTATTCGTACGTCAATGATATCAGCGAGTATCTGTCTGAGGGACAGACTGTGCAGGTTAAGGTGATCGGCATCGACGCCAACAACCGCATCAACCTTTCCATCAAGCAGACCGCGCCTCCGCCCCCTAAGCCGGAGCGGCGGCCCGGCCCCCGTCCAGCGCACCGGGGCGAGGGAGAGACGCGGCCCAATAAGGGACCCGGCCGCCGGCCTGAGGTGTTCAACCCCAAACCCCAGCCCAAGGGCCCAGCCAGCTTTGAGGACCAGCTTAAGCAGTTTATGGCGGCTTCTGACAGCAAGCTGTCTGAGCTTCATATGAATGAAAAGCGCGGCAGCCGCCGGGGCGGCCGCCGGTGAAGAACGGCCTGAAAGGGGCGGGCGAAACGCCCGCCCCTTTTGATTAGGCATAAAAAGCGGCTCTTTTCCTGAGTCGGAAAAGAGCCAAATCCGTTGTGCGGGAGAATGGAATGACCGCATGGGCCAGGCCCATGCCGCGGTTTTGTCCGCAAAAACAGGATACCACAATCCCTATGGCGGATGCTGCCGCTTTTTGGCGGAGAAGAAAAAGGACAGGCGGTGATGAGGATGTATCTGGCGGATATGCACACCCACACCCAAATTTCCCCGGACAGCGGCGCACGCCTGGTGGACATGGCCCGGGCGGCTGCTGCGGCCGGACTGGATGAGCTGTACGTCACTGACCACTGCGACCTGCTGAACGGGGAGGGGCGCTTTGCGCCGGACTTCGACTGGCCTGCCGCCCTGGCGCAGATGGCCCAGGCTCGGGAGGGGCTGACCGGCCGGCTCCAGCTGCGGCTGGGGCTGGAGCTTGGCTCCGCTCCCTTTGACCCGGCGGCGGCCCGGAAGCTCCTGACAGGGGCGGGAGAGGCGCTGGACTTCGTGCTGGGTTCCCTGCACAACTGGGTGGGGGCGGAGGAGAACATCGACTTCTACTACACCGATTTCTCCGGGGGCCTGGCCCAGTGCCGCAGGGCGCTGGAGAACGCCCTGGACAGCACTTGGGCCCTGGTGACGGACTGCCCCGACTGCTACGACAGCCTGGCCCACATCGTCTATCCCCTGCGGTATATGGCCAGGGACGGGCAGGCGTTATCCTTGGCAGACTATGAGGAGCGGGTCCGGGACATCTTCACTCAGGTGGCTCGGACGGACCACGCCTTGGAGGTGAACACCAACCGGGGGCAGGATCTGGAGGTCTGGCCGCAGGTGCTGACCTGGTTCCGGGACTGCGGGGGCCGGTATGTCACCATCGGCTCCGATGCCCACCGGCCCCAGGACGTGGCGGCGGGCGTCCGGGAGGGGGCGGAACTGGTGCGCCAGGCGGGCTTTGCGGGCGTGACCACCTACGTCCACCGCAGGCCAGTGATCCACCCCTTCTGAGGGAGGAGAGGAGGAAGGACCATGCTTATCAAAAATGGCGTCATCCACACCATAGACGGCCCGGTGATTGACCGGGGCTATGTTTGGGTGGAGGGCAGCCGCATCGCCGGGGTGGGCGGCATGGACGCTCTGCCGCCGGAGGAACACTTCGGCCCGGTGGTGGACGTTCAGGGGGGGCATGTGCTCCCTGGCTTTTTGGATATCCACTGCCATCTGGGGATGATCGGTACGGCCGTGGGCTTCGAGGGGGAGGATGTCAATGAGGAGACTGCCCCCTGTACGCCCCAGCTGCGGGGGCTGGACGGTGTTAACCCCATGGACGAGGCGTTCGCGGAGGCCCGGCGGGCCGGGGTGACCTGTGTGGTCACCGGGCCGGGCAGCGCCAATGCCATCGGCGGCCAGATGGTGGCCCTCAAGACCCGGGGGACCATCGCCGACCAGATGACCCTGCGCGCCCCGGCGGCCATGAAATTCGCCCTGGGAGAGAATCCCAAGAGGATCCATGGAAAGGGCCGCCAGACGGCTCCTATGACCCGGATGGCCACTGCCGCCCTCATCCGGGAGCAGCTGGCCAAGGCCCAGGAATATCAATATAAACAGGAAAAAGCGGAGCTGGAGGAACGGGACAAGCCTGATTTTGATGCCGGGCTGGAGGCCCTGATCCCAGTGCTGGCGGGGAGGGTGCCCGCCCACTTCCACGCCCACCGGGCGGATGATATCGCCACAGCAGTGCGTCTATCCCGCGAGTTCGGCCTGGACCTGACCATCGTCCACGGTACCGAAGGGCGGCTCATTGCCGATTTTCTGGCCAAGGAGGGAGTGCCGGTGATCACCGGTCCCTTCCTCACCGACCGTTCCAAGCCAGAGCTGCGGGGGCTGGCCATGGAGAACGCGGCGGCGCTGGCTGCGGCGGGGGTGCGGGTGGCCATCTGCACCGACCACCCGGAGACCCCTATCCAATACCTGCCCCTGTGCGCTGCCTTGGCCGCCCGGGCGGGGATGGACGAGGAGGAGGCTTTAGCCGCCATTACCATTAATGCCGCCTGCATGGCCGGGTTGGACGACCGGCTGGGTTCCCTCACCATCGGGAAAGATGCAGATGTGGTGGTTATGTCCGGCCACCCCTTTGACGTTAAAAGCCGGGTCCAGTATGTATGGATCGACGGCCAGGAGGTGCCGTTGTGAGAGAAGTGACGTTCCAGCAGTTGTCCAACGCAGTCCGGGAACTGTGCATCCAGGCCAACACCATTCTGCCCCAGGATCTGCGGGTGGCCATCTGCAAGGCTATAGAGACCGAGCAGTCCGGCGTGGGCCGGGCGATCTTGGGCGATCTGAAGGAGAACTATGAGTTCGCCCAGGCCAAGGGCCTGCCCATCTGCCAAGACACCGGCATGGCGGTGGTGTTTGTGGACTGGGGACAGGACTGCCATCTCACCGGGGGCAACCTGGAGGACGCGGTGAATGACGGGGTGGCCCGGGGTTATGTGGACGGGCACCTGCGCCTGTCGGTGGTGGCCGACCCCCTGCGCCGGGGCAACACCAACAACAATACCCCCGCCATCCTCCATCTGCGCATGGTTCCCGGGGACCGGGTAGACCTCACCGTGGCCCCCAAAGGCTTTGGCAGCGAGAACATGTCCAGTTTACGGATGTTCAACCCCTCTGTCACCCAGGAACAGGTGGAGGATCACATCGTGGACTGTGTGGCCAGGGCGGGCTCCAACCCTTGTCCTCCGGTGATTGTGGGGGTGGGGCTGGGCGGCACCTCGGAGGTGGCAGCGGAGCTGGCCAAGCGGGCGCTGCTGCGGCCGGTGGGGGAGCATCATCCCGACCCCTATTATGCGGAGATGGAATCGCGCATCCTAGAGCGGGTCAACCGCCTGGGCATCGGCCCACAGGGACTGGGGGGGACCACAACCGCCCTTTGGGTGTCCATCTACACCTACGGCACCCACATCGCCGGGTTGCCCTGCGCGGTGAACCTGGGCTGCCATGTCACCCGCCACGCCCATAAGATCCTGTAACCATATATCAAGAAGCCCCTCCTTGGGATAGGAGGGGCTTCTTGATAAGTTAGGGAAAAGCAAGAACTGGTCAGGGCCGTCCAGGGATCTCCCCATCCGCCCACAAGGTTGAGAAGTAGTCATAGTAGGGCATGAGGAAGGTGAAGCCGTCCACCAAGGTGTCCACCAGGGCAGGGGAGTAGAGTCCTTCGTCCAGGGGACGGGTACAGCCGATGGACAAGGATTTTTTGTTGTACCAATCGGTGAGTTTGGGATGAGGAGCCTGCTTTTTTCGAGCGTATTCTGGCCCCTCCAGGACAAAGACATCCTGCTTGTCCAAGCGGCTGGCCAGCTTCAGCAAGGGCTTGCAGTCCCGGTCCATCCGGGCGCGGTGCTGTTCCATGACCGCCGCTTTGGCGCACCAGAAGCCCATGCCGTAGCTCCACTCGTCGGGGGTGATCTCGAACCACAGCGCCGGGCGGGCTCCCTCCTCCCCGCCGTCCCAGCGGAACAGGGTCAGCCATAGGTGGTCTTTATAGGGTCCCCGGCCGAACAGCCGCCGGGCGTCCCGGTAGATGCGGGAGATCTTCAAGTTGAGCTGGCTTTTGGGGAAGCGTTCCAGCAGCTTGCCCTGCACGTCGGCCCCCAGCTCCTTCATGGGCTGATACAGGTATTTGAGATAGTCCGGCTTGTGGGCTTCAAACCAGGTTTTTTCATTGTTGAACCGGATGCCCCAGAGAAACTCAATAGTCTCCGGTGAAAAGCCTTGAAACATGGGAAGATGTACTCCTTTGCGTGACGGCGGG
>CDZQ01010115.1_pt1 | contig 58745 bp, 70 predicted proteins | sample 554831 | NCBI WGS metagenome assembly CDZQ01 (sample SAMEA3182112, study PRJEB8094) | gut metagenome | biome: human; feature: gut; material: Stool; isolation source: human stools | place: Canada | collected 2013-05-06 | reverse complement strand
GTTTTCTCTTTTTGTAAAAGACAGTCTTTTTAGGCTGTTCCTATTTTTATGCTTGCGGTCTGGTTAAGAATCCAGATCCGTAATAGAGCGGAATGTATAACCCTCGGCTTTCCAGGTTTGGATCAATTCTTTTAAAATATCTTTGTTGGTGGACGAGGTCGGATGCAGCAAAACAATGGCACCGTCGTGTATGCGGCTGTTTAATTTATTGAGGGCGTATTCATGCGTCGGTTGGTTTGCCGGATCCCAGTCCGCATAGGCTAAACTCCAAAAAACGGTTGTATATCCCAGCATTTGTGCCTGCATGAGGTTGTTTACATTAAATTTGCCTTGCGGTGGGCGATAAAATTTTTTCATTTGTTGTCCGGTAACCTCGGTATAAAGTCTTTCGACCGTTTCCAATTCGGCCCGGAAGTTTTCTAAGTCCTGGATCGTGCTCATATCCGGGTGCGATGCCGTATGGTTGCCCACCGTATGGCCTTCCTCAACCATGCGCCGCACCAAATCCGGCTGCGTTTTTAAATAGTTGCCCACTAAAAAAAAGGTAGCCGGCACTTGTTCTTCTTTTAAAATATCCAGAATCTCAGGCGTATATCCGGCCTCATATCCGGCGTCAAAGGTTAGGTAGATAACTTTTTCGCCGCTGTCGTCGATAAAATGCGCATTGTATTTTTCTAATTCGTCTTCGTCCACATTGCCTGTCGGGGGCTTGTTGTCTTTGTCAAAGCGTAGGCCCCAATCGGCAATTTCTTCGATTGACGCTGTGGGTTGATCATGTTGTTTTTCCGAGTAGATGTAGGCGGATGCGGATAATAAAGCCAGGCAGATGACGCAGGCGCAAACCGTTTTATATTGCTTTTTCAGTATTTTTTTACATCCTTCTAAAAACAGATTGATGTGTTTCACTCGTCAAACTCCTTAAAAAAATTGATCTTATATTTTTTTATATGTGTTAGAAACCGAATTTATCACATATAAAATACAGAGGTGAAACAGATGATGTTAAAACGAACAATCTGCTGTACCGTATGTGTCTGCCTGATTATTTGTGCATTGCTTGCCCGAGGAATCGGCGAGACGAGTTTGCCCGGCGGACTCTATACAACAACGGAGGATCGGACTTTTATCAAATGGGTTGATTTTCATGCTTCTTACGAGGCAATGAGCTGCGCGCTGGAATTGGATATTCAATCTTACGAACAAGACGTTCGTATTAACTGGATTGATCTGTTAGCGTATGCGGCAGCGAAAAATGGCGGAAGTTTCCCATCGTCAGCCGTCAGTGACGTCCGGTCCTGTGCGCAGTCGCTTAAAGACGGAAAGACCATGGAAGAACTCACTCAAAACTTAAAATATTATGACTATTATTCCGAAGCTTATACGGCCATTTTGGGCGGATTTGTCGGCGAGTATTACACCGAAGTGGACTGCGAGAACGGCGATCGGCGGATTGAAAAACGATATGGTCTCAAAGCTTTTTTACCGATTGCCTATCAATATTCATTCAGTCATTACGATGATTTTGGGGCGTCTCGATCTTACGGCTATAATCGGGCACATCAGGGTAACGATTTAATGGCGGCGGTTGGCACCCCGGTCGTTTGCGTGGAAACTGGAATTGTTGAAGAAATGGGGTGGAATCGTTTCGGCGGTTGGCGAATCGGCATTCGCTCTTTAGACAGTAAACGGTACTATTATTACGCCCATTTACAAAAAGGACATCCGTTTAACAATATGCTCAGTATCGGCCAGCAAGTGCAGGGCGGCGAGGTCATCGGCTATGTTGGCATGACCGGTTACAGCAGTACGGAGGACGTCAATGGTATGAATGTGCCGCATTTGCATTTTGGGCTGCAATTAATTTTTGACGAAAGCCAAAAAGAAAGTGAAACCGAAATTTGGATCGACGTTTATCATTTGGTGGATCTTCTGCGAAAAAATCCCTCCCTCGTTGTAAAAAACGAGCAGACGGGAGAGTATGAAAAGAAATATAAAGTTTATGACAGTCCGGGTCAACGCTGATCCGGGCTCCGAAATCAAAGATCCTCCGCTGCAAACAGGTTTCTTGCTCCGTATGCAATAAGTGAATCAAATAGAAGCGTCTATTTATGTAAGCCGACTGTATCGTGTATTGGCAAACAACATAAAAATCCCGCCTTTGCTTTATGTGCATAGGCGGGAATATAGGAAAGGGAAAAGATTAAAAGTCATCGTTGTTCTGTTTCAGAAGATTGATTTATTCGGCATTTTTTCTTTTTTGCAACGCCCGAATCAGCAGCATGATCCATCCGGCTGCAAACAGGGCCGCGCAGGGAAGGACGATCACATCTCCGATTTGCGTGTACAGTGTCAATTCTTGGCAAACGCCGATCGTATCTGTTAATGTTGCGGCGGTGTCGGCGTCAATGGTTTTTTGAATGGTTCCCAGCGGGGTAATTGTTGCGCTGATTCCGGTATTTCCAGCACGAGCCATATATCGGCCGTTTTCCACACAGCGCAGTTGCGCGTGCGCCAGATGTTGCCGCAATGCCGGCGTACTGCCAAACCAGGAGTCGTTCGACGGCATCAGAAAGAATTCCGCACCGTCCAATACGGCTTGGCGTGCAACTTGAGGGTAAATCGATTCATAGCAAATCAGTCCGCCGGCTTGCCACTCATCGAGGGAAAGCGTTGTGGTGGTTCCCGGCTGAAGATACGGTGTCTGAATCCGCAGAGCATCAATCCAGTCGGAAAACGGAATGTATTCGCCCATCGGCACCAGCTTTTGTTTGCTGTATGGCTCGGATTGTCGCCCGTCCGGATAAAAAGCCACTAACGAATTATATTCCACATCCGGGTTGTCGGTGTCTCGGGTAAAGATGCCAGTTGCAATGATGGTTTGGGTCTGCTGTGCGGTCTCTTTCACCAAAGCAACCGCCGGATTATCCGAATATATTGGCACCGCAGTTTCCGGCCAAAGCACAAGATCGGCATCAAAATTTTCGAGAGCTTGCCGGGTTAATGTGTTATAGGTAGAGAGAGTTTCAGATAACGTGGTGTCCCATTTTTTGATGGACCCCAAATTACCTTGTACAATGGCAACACGAATCGTTTGTTGGGGTTGAGTGGCGGTGTGAATGCGATAGTATCCATAACCGATGTTGGCCGAAAAAATCAGAACCGCGGCAAGCAGGCATCCAATCGGCTTGATGTAGCGGGTTTTTCGCATCAAAAAAACAACGGCGTAGGCCAGCAGCCCATTGATTAATACAATCAGCAGCGATAAAAACAGCGTCCCGAAAAGGCTTGCCGATTGAATAAACGGCGTAAAAGAACAAACAAGGGTGCCCAGTCTTCCCCATGGAAAAGAAAATTCCCCGGCAACCGCTTGCAGAAATTCTGCAAACACATACAGCAGTGCAAACGTGATCGGTAACGGAATGGCCGAACGCCGTAAAGCTTGATAGGGCAAAAACGCAATCACAAAAATCAATCCCTCAATCGCTGCAATTGCCAAAATGCCTAACGTCAGTAAAACGGCGGATAAAACATTTCCGATTCCGTACCGTGTCAGCGGGTACAGGCTGTACAGCCAAAGCATCATCGGAACATAATAACAGAATATGTATAGAAAGATACTCTTTTGAATACCGAATTTTCTGTCATTTTGGTAAAACAGAGCGGTCAGCATAGGTACCAATGCAAAAAAACAAAGCGGCCATAGCCAATCAAACGTAAAGCTCAGGCACATCAGTATGCCGGAAATTGCGGCGCACAAAAAAACGGATTTTGGTGTTTTTTTTGCCGAATTTTTCATAGTCGGTCACTCTTTCATATAGAATAAGGCAGAGGTGAAATAAAGTTGAAGTTAAAAGGCAGAAAAAAATTATTAGCCGATGCAGCGGGATTAGGGCTTACCAACATCCTGTTGGAAGTGGTCGGCCTGGCATTTCAGTTATACTTATCCGGCGTGCTCGGAACAGACGGGTTAGGTCTGTTTGAATTGATTTCTTCGGTTTATATCTTGGCCACGACCTTTGCCACTTCGGGCATCAGTATGTCCGTGACGCGTGTTGTCGCCGAGGCCATGGGACGAAAGGAAGAGGCTTCTACCATTAACGATATCATGAAAAAAGCCTTTTTACTTAGTTTGGCTCTAGGATTATCTGCAGCGGTCATGTTGTTTTCGCTGTCGGATCTGTTTGCCGGGATCCTGATTCAAAATGTACGAACTTCGGATTGTTTTAAAATTTTGGCTGTCGGTTTGCCGTTTATGTCCATCGGATCTTGTCTAAACGGTTTTTTCATCGCCGAGCGAAGAGCCGTCAAAGCCGCGTCCTCTTATATTATAGAAGATTTTATAAAAATAGCAATAGTTTTTATGATTTTTTCACTTTTTCCTCCTCAAGATGCCTTGATTGGCTGTACCGAGTTGACCGCAGGGCTGATTGCAGGAGAAGCATTGGCCTGTGTCATTTCGCACCTGATGTATTTAGCCGATTGGCGCAGGCTGAAGCCGGGCGCGCAAAAGGCTGATCATGTGGTAAAAAAGATCCTTCGTATTGGTGTTCCGGTTGCTACCAGTTCTTATCTGCGGTCCGGACTGACCACCTTGGAAAACTTACTGATTCCAATTGGGCTTCAAAAAGCAGGGTACAGTGTGGAGGGGGCTCTTTCCTTATTCGGGTCCTTAAAAGGATTGATTATTCCGGTCATTTTTTTCCCTGCGGCTTTTTTGCAGGCGTTTACCCGGGTTTTGGTTCCCGAGATCACAGAGTCCTACGCCAAAGCGGATATGGACGGAATCCGTAGAACCGGGGCCACCGTACTGCGCGGAACCCTGTTGTTCTCGGTGTTGGTCGGCGTTGTTTTTGGTGTTTTTCATGAGGGATTAGGTCAACTGCTCTTTCATTCGTCCGAGCAGGGAAAGATGTTGCTGCTGCTTGCACCGCTTGCGCCGATGATGTATTTGGACGGCGTGGTAGACGGCATTTTAAAGGGAATGGATGAACAGGTTGCCGTGATGCGATATAATCTGTATGAAGCGGCTATACGCGTCATTTTGGTTTACTTCATTTTGCCGCACACCGGGTTTGTCGGATTTATTATTACGATTTATGCCGGCAATACCATCAATGCTGCGTTGAGTCTTCAGCGGTTGATTCGAAAAGCCGGAGTCCGAATCGGTGTTTTTCGGTTTTTCGTCGTTCCTGCCGCCGCAGCCGGAGTTTGCTGTTGCAGTTTCTTTTTATTGTTTGGCCGGGTGTTCTCTTGTTCCGGTTCGGTTTGTACTGTAATTGCCATTGCAGCATCCTGCCTTTGTTATGGATTGATTTTAAAAGTATTAATGGGATCTGGATCTGTTTCCTATAAAAAAATGCCGATGCGATAAAACCGCATCGGCACAGTTTGGAAAAATCGTTGATCGCGATTGCCCGGTGTAAATTCTATTCAGCCTCTTATTCCGGCGTGCCCTGAAGCATTTCAATGTATCCTTGTCCGTTTCCGCATACAGGACAAACAACCCACGGCTTTTCAGCGGTGATCACATTTCCACAGGTTCGGCATACCCAGGCTGTGGGGAAAGAGGAAGAATACAGACTATTTTGATTGAGTCGCCCGAATAGCCCTTCATATCTTGCCGCATGGCGGGCCTCTATTTTGGCAATCAAATCAAACAAGCGGGCAATATCTTCAAATCCTTCTTCGCGGGCTGTTTGGGCAAAAGACGGATAGACCGTTGTGCTTTCATCATTTTCTCCGTTCATTGCAAAGCGCAGATTGTCCAGCGTATTACCCAGTTCAAACGGATATCCTGCGTGAATATCTATGGAGGGGGCTGCGCCTCCATGACCGATTAAATTGTTTAAAAAAACTTCTGCATGAGCCAATTCCTGGCTTGCCGTATAGGTAAAAACTTGGGCAAGATTGGGATAATTTTCTTTTTCTGCCGTTTTGGCGTAAATGGCGTACCGCGTGCGGGCCTGACTCTCTCCCGCAAAGGCGCGCGCCAGGTTGCACATGGTTTGTGAAGATTTAAAATCCATAAAAAAACTCCTTTCTGTAATAACAGTATTGGCAAAAAAAACGCAGATATGAAAAAAAACTAAATTTTTGAGAATAAAAATGGTTTTCCGTTGCATTTTTGAGAAAAAAATGATATACTGTTCTATAAGAATGCTTCATGGGGAGGGTGGAAAATGGAGCAAATTCCGGAAGAAAAGAATCCTTTAATGAAACGTCGGCGATTAGAACTTGGTTTATCGGCCGACGAGGTTGCCGAGCAGATCGGCGTATCAAGGGCTACGATGTATCGGTATGAATCCGGAGATGTGTCCCGGATTCCGTCATACCTTGTTGAGCGGCTGGCTTCGGTATTACAGATTTCGCCTGCGCGGTTATTGGGTACAGAAGATGAAGTGCGTATTTTTGATGATTTTTTATATGCAGTTCATCGTGAGACGCGGACGATGACAGACGAAGAAAAGAAAAAGATTTTGGAGTATATCCGTTTTTTGCGTTGGGATCGCGAAAAGAAAGGGAAAAAACGGAGCTAATGCCGATCAAAACTGGCCTTATATAGAATTGGAGTATTCAATTTTTAGGATTGGGGATTCGGTATGAATTTTTTTGACACATTATTGTTAGGCGTCAGCCTGAGCATGGACGCGTCTGCGGTTAGTATTTCGAACGGTTTGGCATACGGAAAGCTTTCTTTTGCCAAAAAGGCCGCGATGCCGTTATTCTTCGGCGTATTTCAGGCCATTATGCCGTTGTTAGGGTATTTGGCGGCGGGGCTGTTTGCCGATATCATCAGCCGAGTTTCCAAGTATATTATTTTTGCCGTTTTTCTGATTTTGGGTGGAAAAATGCTGTATGATGCGATCCGTGAGATCGTGACAAAAGAAGACGTTTGTGAGGTACAGCAAAAGCAGCTGGCTTATCGGTTGTTGCTGGTGCAGGCGATTGCAACCAGCATTGATGCGTTTGCGGTCGGAATCAGTTTTGTGGCAGGTGGGCTCGATATCTGGGATGCGCTTTGTTCCGTGGGACTGATCGGGCTTACGACGGCCGTGTTGAGTATGATTGCCGTTTTTGCCGGGCGCAAGTTCGGATGCCGGTTAGGCAGTAAAGCGCAGCTGTTAGGCGGAATTATATTAGTCTTACTTGCAGTAAAAGCGCTTTTTTGATCAAACAACAGAAAGGGAAGTAACATGCGAATCGTAGTAAAGTTAGGCACATCGACCTTGGCGCATTCCACCGGGCGGTTGAATTTGCGTCGGATTGAAAAATTGTGCAAAGTGATCAGTGATTTAAAAAATGCCGGGCATGAGATGGTTATTGTCTCGTCCGGTGCGATTGGAGTCGGCGCCGGGAAGTTATTATTAGCCTCTCGACCGGAAGATATTCCCACCAAACAGGCGGCTGCGGCAGTCGGACAGTGCGAATTGATGTATACTTATGATAAATTATTCGGAGATTATCGCCATGTTGTGGCGCAGATTTTGTTGACCGGACAAGATGTTGCGGACAAAGAGCGGCGTCAGAATTTTCAAAACACAGCGTTCCGCCTGTTGGAGTTGGGCGTCATCCCGATTATTAACGAAAACGATTCCGTTATCATTGACGAAATCCGGATCGGCGACAACGATACTTTAGCGGCGATCACCGCCGAAAGTATTCATGCCGATTTGTTGATATTGCTTTCGGATATCAAGGGGCTGTATACTGCAGACCCGCATCGAGATAAAAATGCGCAGTTGATCCCGGTTGTTACGGAGTTTACTCCGCAGATTCTTTCGGCGGCCGGCGGGCGTGGTTCCGCTCTCGGAACCGGAGGTATGGCCACCAAATTACATGCCGCACAGATCGCTGTGGCGGCCGGAATTGATATGATTATTGCGAACGGCGAAGACCCGGACATCTTGTATGATGCAGTAGAGGGGAAATCCGTCGGAACCCGATTTTGTGCAAAGAGGTGATTGTTGTGCAGGTAAAAGATACTGTGCAGATTTTGCAGCAGGCCAAACAGGCCAAATCTGCAATGATGAAAGTAACAGACAGGCAGAAAGCAGACGCATTGCGGGCCATGGCAGACAGTTTGTCGGCCTCGGCAGACCGCATATTGGAACAGAATCGTTTAGATGTACAGGCAGCAAAAGGACATATCAGTGATGTCATGACCGACCGGCTGTTGTTGACGCCGGAGCGGATCGAGCAGATGGCAGACGGCGTTCGCGCCGTTGCGGATTTGCCGGATCCTGTTGGTCGTGTATTGAAAACGGTACATCGTCCCAATGGATTGGTTCTCCAAAAAGTTTCCGTTCCGATGGGGGTTGTAGCAATTATTTATGAAAGCCGGCCCAATGTCACCTCCGATGCGGCGGCGTTGGCAATTCGGAGCGGCAACGTCTGCGTCTTACGTGGAGGAAAAGAAGCGTTTCGCAGTGCCAATGCCATTACAGATGCTTTGCGGGCCGGTTTACAACAAACGGATATTCCTCAAACGGCTGTCAGCCTCATTCAAGATACGTCGCGCGCAAGTGCTACCGAATTGATGCGGGCGGTGGGGTTTGTGGATTTGTTGATTCCGCGCGGCGGAGCCGGTTTGATTCGAGCTTGCGTAGAGAATGCCTTAGTTCCGTGCATTCAAACCGGAACGGGTATTTGTCATGTTTATGTAGACCGGTCGGCAGATTTGGAAAAAGCGCTGCGTATTGTAGAAAATGCAAAAACCAGCCGGCCGTCTGTTTGCAACGCGGAAGAAGTTTTGGTCGTTCATGCCGACATTGCCTTGGCCTTTTTACCTCGGTTGGCTCGGCTGCTGCGGGAGGACCGGATAGCCGCGGGCAAGACGCCGGTTGCCTTTCGGTGCGATCCGCGCAGTGTGGAGTTGATGGGCGGAGCGCCTGCCGGACCGGACGATTTTGATACGGAGTTTTTGGATTATATTCTGGCCGTAAAGGTTGTAGATGATTTATCGGAAGCAGTGGCACATATCAATGCTCATTCTACCGGGCACAGCGAGGCGATTGTAACGGAAGATGAACAGGCTGCCGAACAGTTCCTATCTTGGGTCGACAGTGCAGCGGTTTATTGGAATTGTTCCACACGCTTTACGGATGGCGGAGAATTCGGACTGGGCTGTGAGATGGGCATATCCACCCAGAAACTGCATGCCAGAGGTCCGATGGGATTAGAAGAACTGACGTCTTATAAATATGTGATCCGCGGTAACGGCCAGGTTCGGTAACGGAGTCCGCGGAAGTAAAAGGAGAATGAAAGATGAGTCAATACGGATTTATCGGTGCCGGGACGATGGGCGGTATTTTGGCCCGTGCCTTGCATCAAACAGCGGTGGAAGAAAAAATCTGTGTTTCGGATGTTTCTGCTTCACACGCACAGGCCTTGGCGGAGCAACTGAACGGACAGGTTGCAGATAATGGTCAGATTGCCGCTGAATGTACTTATATCTTTTTAGCCGTAAAGCCGCAGGTTTTAGAGTCTGTTCTTGCAGAACTTTCCCCGATTTTTGCGCAGCGTTCGGATGCCTTTGTTTTGGTCAGTATGGCGGCCGGAACGGATATTTCGACTGTGCGCCGATATGCAGGCGGAGATTATCCGGTGATTCGGATTATGCCCAACACGCCGGCGGCTGTGGGAGAAGGTATGATTTTATATACGGCAGACGGTGTTTCCGATGCGCAGTTGACCTCGTTTTTGCAGGCGATGCGGCGGGCCGGAAGATTGGCGCCGATTGATGAAAAACTGATTGATGCTGCCAGTGCTGTAAGCGGTTGTGGACCGGCGTTTGTTTATTTATTTATCGAAGCGTTGGCCGACGGTGCTGTTCGGTGCGGATTGCCGCGGGCGGCTGCCATGGAGTATGCCGCGCAAACGCTGGTAGGCTCTGCCAGAATGGTACTTGAGAGCGGGCAGCATCCCGGCAAATTGAAAGATGATGTGTGCAGTCCCGGCGGTTCGACGATTGCGGGCGTCTGTGCGTTGGAAAATCGTGCGTTCCGAGCTGCGGCTGCTGAAGCCGTCTGCGCTGCGTATGAACGTACATTGCAGCTGGGAAAGCCTAAGGGTTAATTTTTGCGTCATTCTTTAAAATGAAACAGGTCGGATATCCGGCCTGTTTTTTTGTTGAAAATCGGTCCTTTACACGGTATAAAGGAACATGCTCCAAATGGATTCTCCTAAATTGGTGGCGAAAAAACTGCTTGCGGGTAGGTTTCGTTTTTTCATAATAAAAGAACCTTGCGTTTACTTGCTCCGGCAGGATGATTCAATCTCTGCCAACAGAAACACAAGGTTCTTATCTTATAAAAATGGGATTGTTTTTAAAAAATGTGGATAAAAGGGATCCTATGTGGATTTACCGTATTTTATGTGTTTTTATCCCTCGCACACAACTCTTGCCCATCCAAGCACGTCACTGAGTGTAATCAGTCCGTCATTATTGTAATCGGCTTCAAATAATTCTATGTAAGTTAATTCCGTTTGTCCTACTAGGTATCGTGCGTACCGAAGAACATCGGCCAGCGAGTAATGATCTTTGTGCGGATAGCCCTCCGTTTTAAAGGAAACGGGAGGGCTGAAGTGTTCAACGCCGTCTACTACGGCATAAATTTGATAGTAGTAAACGGTTCCTGCTTGCAGGTTGATGCCGAGTTCTTTCTGTACGTTATAATACGGTTCCATAAACATGGATCCAATATAATTTTTTGATGGGGATTCTGTTTTAAAGATTGCATCGTCCGGATTTCCATCCTGCCATAACCGGATTCCGATCTTAGTCACCGCACTGTTCATCGGTTTAAAGACACGGCCCCAAAGTTGTGCATCATTGGTTGCAATCACGTTTTTGCTTGTATAAGCAATGACGTCCACCATGTCATTGGTCAGGTAAATATATCCCAATAAAGGTTTTCCATTCAGATTTTTCATCTCTTCCGGCGTTTTTGTAAACGCTCCGGCATAATAGGTAATCCCTTCTTCCAAAGAATATACCTTGTCCAGTGTGGTATGTTCGCCGCTGTTGGAATGTGTTAGAATCAAAGTTCCGTCGTCAGTAATCTCTTCCACATAGGCTACGTGTCCGTATGTGCCGCCCCAAACGGCGATGGCGTCTTTTCTCGGGACATCTGTTGTGATAAATCCTCTTGCATTGGCGGAGTCCAGCCAGGTTTTGGCATTGCCGGTGCAGGGGAGGCGAACGCCGGTTTTTTCAAAGGCTCGTCCCCATGCATACCAGGTACACTGTCCGTAGTAATTGGACATAGCAAAGATGTTGTTATCTGCCGAATAGGCCCCGCAGTACCAGTCCGGCGTGATTTCAATGCTGTCTTTGGCATAAAACAGCAAGCCGGTCATCAGCATCTGTATGCAAAGAATCATGGTTAGAATGGTTTTTATAATTTGTTTGGATTTTGTCTTCATGTTTTCCCTCGCTTCCGATATGTTTGCGCGGTTGCATATTCCCTACAGTAGGGTTCTTTAGCAAACACTTATAATTTACCATAGTTCGACATTTTTGTCAATCTCTTTGAGTGCCTTTTGTTTGCAAACTGATAAGATTATACACTGCAGCAGGGAATTTATTCAAAATCAGGAAAATTTTTCTTTCTTTTTTTGTTACACGATAATTGCTGCGCAAAATAAATGCCCGTCGGTTTTATACCAACGGGCGTTGTTTTTATAATAGTTTCGAATCAACCGTGCGAGACAATCTCTACTTTGGTGTCGATCTTTTCAGGAATTGTGACGTCTAATTTGCCCAGCGCCTCTACTTTTCCGCATAATACGTTGACGGCAGCCTCTACAGCGACCTGAGAGGTCGAGTAGCAGCAAAGAATGGCGTCAATAAACCGAAGTTGTGCACTGACATACGGGTTGGATACCACAGCGATAATGTTCGGATTGACCTCATGCATCTGGCGCAGCAAGTCAATTTGAGAATCGGTTAACAGACCTACCTGGCCGGAGCGGGAACGGAAAGAGGTCCCTACGATAATAACATCGAACGCTTTTGCTTTTTCAAGCAGTCTGTTTCTGTTTTCTTCCGAAACTTCCTGCTCAAATAAATCCAACTCCGCTGTCGGAATTTCATTTTTAAGCAGTCCGTGAATTAAGGTTACATTAGAATAAAGGCCTACTTTTAGTTTTTCTCCCGGATGCGTCGGTTCCAGTACTAACACCTTGGCCGTGTCTTTATTTTGAATCGGGACAAGGCCGGTTTTATCCCAAACCTTTGTTAAACTCTTTTTGGATATTTCGCGTGCCAATGACCATCCGTCTTGGCGCGGAAGCGGCTGTTTCTTCTTGCCGTCAAACAATCCGAGCCATGCTTTGGCTTTCAGTACGCGCAGGGCACTTTCATTGACCCGGTCTTCGGATAATAATCCGTCTCGGACGGCCTTTTCCAATGCCTCATTTGCATTCCATGCATCCCACGGCCCCAACAGAATATCGCAGCCAGCGTTGATAGCACGAATAGAACCCATATGTTTGTTGTCTGTATCTTGTGCAGTCAGGCCTGCCATTCCCATCGCATCGGTAATTGCAATGCCTTTAAATCCAAGTTCGTCTCTGAGAACGCCTGTCATAACGGCTTTGGATATGGTTGCTACATTCTGCTCATCATACATCGGGTAGATGGCATGATTACACATCACGCTCTGCACGCCGTTTTCAATGGCTTTGCGGAACGCCATTAAGTGTGTTGCATCCATTTCTTCACGAGTGGATTTGGTTCTTTCCAATGCAAAGTGAGAGTCTGCCGCCTGCATGCCGGCTCCCGGGAAGTGCTTTGCGCAAGCCAGCAATCGGTGTCCTTCCTGCAGCCCGCGAATCATGGCGCCGGACAATTCTGCCACGGTTTCGACCTTTTCTCCAAAAGAACGGATGTTTGTAATCGGGTTTGCCGGATTGATATTGACGTCAACAACCGGCCCATAAGTATAGTTCCAGCCCAATGCAGAAGCTTCGGCTGCAATGACTTTTCCTTCTTCATATGCTAAGCGGATCGCATCCTGCCGGTCTGCAATGGCGCCAAAGGTCATTTGTTCTGCAAACTCTGTTGCAATGGATTTTTCGTGAACGGTCTGACCTACGCCTGTTTCCATGTCCACGCCGACTAAGTACGGAATGTCTGCTTCTTCCTGCAGCCGCTCAATATCCTGCCGGAACCGCTCCAACTCTTCTTTATTGTGGCCCCAGACGGCCGATATATTGCCAACGCCTTGTTTGAGACAAATCTCGCATTCGTCCCAGCATCCAATTCCGGTTGAGATCAACTGGCTGATTTTTTGTCGCAGCGTCAGCATGCTTAAAATTTCTTCGGGTGTTTTTCCGATGTACTTGCTGTTCATTCGAATCTCCTCCGCCGCATTTTATGCGTTTTATTATCGTACACATTGTACACGATTGGCAGGAAAATGTCAATAGAAATCTGATTAAAAAAAGAATTTGTTTTTGATGTGAGACTCTTGTTCATTATTTTTATTTATAAAAGGTTAAAACGGGAGATAGGTCCGGGAAAATGATCTGAAATGCAACTGTTTGCGGTATAGAAGAACAAATCTTTGTACGTAGTCGTATTAAAACGAGTGTATCCACGTTCGGAGGTCTCGCAGATATCGTTGTTCCGTTCATTCCTTATCCCTGCTTTTTAACTGAAAATGTTTTTGCTGTAAAAAGTTTTGCTGCAAAAGAAGGATTGTTGTTTCATAAAAGGATACGCTTTTTTACAGCGTATAGATATATGCTTATATATAAATAGGAAGATTTGTGTATGATTATTGGGGGTGGCCGTTCATGCAACACGTACAAAAAACGGAAATAAATTTATGAAACCCTACGAAAAAACCGATTTTTAACGAGTTCACAAAAAGTTCGGAAAATATCGGGGTTGTCGGGCGAGAAATTTTAAAAAAGCCCTTGCAATCCGGCAAAAATTGTGGTATACTCTTTCTGCATGGCAAAAAGTGATAGTTGTGATGACTCCGGAGGTTGCTGAAATCCGCCTTTTGGTAGGGCGGCAGGGAATTCCGGACGAGCAGATCCAACATGATTGGATGAGATACCGAATTTAGTTGATGTAAGGCAAGACGCAGATGACTACCTATTATATATAGGGTCTGTAAGTTGCTTACTTTACCACTCAACGCTGTTTTATGGTTCGGAACTGTGCGGGTGTCGGTTACGGCATCGGCCCGGAACTCTTTGTCAGGGAGTTCTGCGGTTTCGAATTTTTATTATGTATCATGAAACGCACGGCTGAGTGTTCGGTTATTCATCTCCAAACTTTCGGGGCGATGTCCCGGCAACAAAGCGGGCGTCCGCGATGCGGAAAAGCTCCGGAAAATTTTTTGAGGAGGCGAACAATATGGCAACAAAGGCTACGGCAAAGAAAGTAAACGAGAAAGTAAGAATCCGTCTGAAATCTTATGACCACAATCTGATTGATATGTCAGCAGCAAAGATTGTTGAAACTGCAAAAAGATTGGGTGCTGAGGTTTCCGGCCCGGTTCCTCTTCCTACAGAAAGAGAACTGATTACGATCTTGAGAGCAGTACACAAGTACAAGGATTCGCGTGAGCAGTTTGAAACAAGAACGCACAAGCGTGTCATTGACGTAATTAAGCCGAATGCAAAAGTCATGGAAGCACTGATCAGCGTGGAATTACCCGCCGGTGTGGAAATGGAAATTAAGCAGTAAGCAAAGTTAAATAAAAGTAGAATTTGCCATGACAAAGGTTTTTTAATGGTTTCACCGTGCAAAAACTGTTCCCTACCGCACAGCGGTCAGCGGTCAAGTTGGCTTAGGTCAACCAATAACCGAAAGGAGTAAAACGAATGGAAAAAGGAATCATCGGTAGAAAACTCGGAATGACGCAGCTTTTTACAGAAAACGGCTCCGTTGTTCCTGTTACAGTCGTAGAAGTCGGTCCTTGTGTCGTCGTACAGAAGAAGACGGTAGACAATGACGGCTATTCGGCAGTCCAGCTCGGGTTTGAAGACATCCGCGAGAAGTTGGTTGTAAAACCCCGGAAAGGACATTTCGACAAAGCGCAGGTCGCGTACAAGAGAGTACTCAAAGAGTTCAAATTGGATAACGCAGACGCGCTCAATGTTGGAGACATCATTAAAGCAGATACTTTCGAGGCAGGCGACAAAGTCGATGTCACGGGAGTTTCCAAGGGAAAAGGCTATCAGGGTACCATCAAGCGTTTGGGCTTCCACAGACAGCCAATGTCACACGGTACTTCAGGTTACCACAGACATCAAGGTTCCATGGGTGCAAACACCGACCCGTCCAGAGTTATGAAGGGCAAAGGTATGCCTGGACACATGGGAAGCGAGCAGGTCACCATCCAGAACTTGAATGTTGTCAAGGTTGACGGCGAAAACAATCTGATTGCCATCAAAGGCGCGGTTCCCGGACCCAACGGCGGTCTGGTAGTGGTGAAATCCGCTGTCAAGAAGCGCTCGTAGGAAGGAGGAAGCACAAATGAACGTAAAAGTTTACGATATGACCGGAAAAGAAACCGGTACCATGGAGTTGAATGACAATATTTTTGCCATTCCCGTAAATGTTGTTGTGCTGCACGAAGCGGTGAAGCAGTATCTTGCAAATCAGAGACAGGGTACGCAAAGCACGCTGACTCGTACGGAAGTTCGGGGCGGAGGAAAGAAGCCCTGGAGACAAAAGGGAACCGGACGTGCTCGTCAAGGATCCATCCGTGCTCCGCAATGGACACACGGTGGTGTAGCGATTGGCCCGAAGCCCCGTTGTTACCGTATCAGCATGAACAAAAAGGCGAAAAGACTGGCTATGAAATCTGCCTTTTCTGCAAAAGCTGCAGAGAATAATTTGATTGTTTTGGATAGTCTGAAATTTGACGCTCCCAAAACCAAGCAGATGGTTGCTGTATTAAAGGCACTCGGCGTAGAAGAGAAAGCCTTGATCGTTCTTCCGGGTCCCGATAAGAACGTAGTCAACAGTGCCAGAAACATTGCGGGCGTTAAGACGCTGTATGTCAACACCCTGAATGTTTATGATATTATTAAACATGATAAGTTTATTCTTACCAAAGAGGCTGTAAACAAAGTTGAGGAGGTGTACGTATAATGAAATTCGCACAGGATATCATTTTGACGCCGGTCGTTACCGAGCGTTCCATGGACATTATGCGTAGCCAGCGCAAGTACACTTTCAAAGTTGCTTTGGACGCAAATAAAATCGAAATCAAAAAAGCAGTAGAAGAATTATTCAAAGTGAAGGTCCAAGATGTAAACGTCATGAATTGCCGCGGCAAGGATCGTCGTCAGGGCTATACGCACGGGAAGACGAGCAAGTTCAGAAAAGCAATCGTAACGTTGACAGAGGATTCTAAAACGATTGAATTCTTTGACAGCCTGATGTAAAGGAGTGGGGAATATGCCAATTAAACTTTATAAGCCGACTACTCCTTCCAGAAGAGGCATGTCGGTATTGACATTCGAGGAACTTACCAAGGTAAAACCGGAAAGATCCCTTCTGGTCAGCTTGAAAAAGCATGCCGGACGCAACAGCTACGGCAGAATCACCGTACGTCATCAAGGCGGCGGCAACAGAAGAAAATACAGATTGATTGATTTCAAGCGCGCAGCATCCGACGAAGCGGCAACTGTTCGTTCCATTGAGTACGATCCTAACCGCTCTGCCAACATTGCGCTGATTCAATATGAAAGCGGAAAGAAAGCCTACATTATCGCACCTCAAAAGTTGACGGTTGGCGATGTTGTAAAATCCGGAAGCTCCGCAGATATTAAGCCCGGCAACTGTTTGCCGCTTTCCGACATTCCTTTGGGTACTCTGGTACACAACGTGGAAATGTATCCGGGAAAAGGCGGTCAGCTGGTTCGTGCGGCAGGTATGTCTGCACAGGTTATGGCCAAGGAAGGCAAATACGCACAGCTGAGACTTCCGTCCGGCGAAGTTCGTATGATCCGTTTGGATTGTAAAGCAACCATCGGTGTTGTCGGCAATACGGACCACGAAAATGTTTCTATCGGAAAAGCCGGTAAGAAACGTCACATGGGTATCCGTCCGACAGTCAGAGGTTCTGTTATGAACCCCAACGACCACCCGCATGGTGGTGGTGAAGGTAAGTCACCGGTCGGCCGTCCGGGCCCTGTAACTCCGTGGGGTAAACCTGCACTGGGTTATAAGACTCGTTCGAAGAAGAACAAATCCAATCAATTTATCGTAAAACGCAGAAATGCGAAATAGGAGGTGCTGTAAAACATGGGAAGAAGCGTGAAAAAAGGACCTTACGTAGAAGCGTCTTTGATGAAAAAAGTTGTTGACATGAACAACCAGAACGAAAAACGTGTTATCAAAACATGGTCAAGAGCATCGACTATTTTTCCTGAGTTTGTTGGTCACACATTTGCCGTTCATGACGGCAGAAAACATGTTCCCGTCTATGTAACCGAGGACATGGTTGGCCACAAATTGGGCGAATTTGCTCCGACACGTCTGTTCAAGGGCCACAGTGGGTCCAAGACGACAAACAGCTAAGTCGTTGGTAGGAGGTTACGAATAAATTATGGAAGCTAAAGCTTATTTAAGAGATCTTCGCATAACGCCCAGAAAAGTGAAGATTGTGCTCGATCTGATCCGGAACAAACCGGTCGGAACCGCGATTGCCATTCTGGAGCATACCCCCAAAGCAGCGAGTGTTCCTGTTTTGAAGCTGGTAAAATCTGCTATGGCAAACGCAGAAAACAATCACAACATGGACGTTAGCAAATTATATGTAAAAACTTGTTTTGTCGGACCTGCCCGGACGCTGAAGCGTACGATGCCCAGAGCAAGAGGCAGCGCAGACAGAATTTTAAAAAGATCATCCCACATTACCATGATCTTGGCAGAGAAAGAATAAGGAGGAGTAGACAAGATGGGACAAAAAGTGAATCCGCACGGCCTTCGTGTCGGCATCATTCGTAACTGGGATTCCAGATGGTTTGCTCGTGATGACCTTTTCGGAGATTTGGTCGTTGAAGACGCCAAGATCAGAAAATTCATCAAATCAAAGATTGCAAATGCGGGAATTCCGAAAATTGAAATTGAAAGAACGGCAGACAGAGTCAGAATCATTGTTCACTGTGCTCGTCCCGGAACCGTAATCGGCAAAGGCGGCGCAGAGATTGAGAAACTCAGACAGAGCATTGAAAAACTGATCAAGAAGCCGGTAGCATTGACCATTGCAGAGGAAAAGAGAATCGACCTGAACGCACAGCTTGTTGCGGAAAGAATCGCATTGGATTTGGAAAAGAGAATTTCGTTCCGGCGTGCAACTCGTCAGGCGATCGACCGTGCAATGAAAGCCGGTGCAAAAGGAATTAAGACCAATGTTGCAGGTCGTTTGGGTGGTGCAGAAATCGCGCGCAGCGAGCACTACCATGAGGGAACGATTCCTCTTCAGACACTTCGTGCAGACATTGATTACGGCTTTGCAGAGGCTCACACCACTTATGGTAAAATCGGCGTAAAAGTATGGATTTACAAAGGTGAGATCCTCAACGCAGGCAAGAAACTTCAGACAAGGGAGGGGAACCGTCATGTTAATGCCAAAAAGAGTAAAGTATAGACGTGTTCATCGTGGCCGCATGACCGGTAAGGCAACCCGTGGTAATAAGATTTCCAGCGGCGAATTTGGCTTAGTGGCTACAGAGCCGGCATGGATTACATCTAATCAGATCGAGGCAGCCCGTATCGCTATGACGCGTTACATTAAAAGAGGCGGTAAAGTTTGGATTAAAATTTTCCCCGACAAGCCGATCACGGAAAAGCCGGCTGAAACCCGAATGGGATCCGGTAAAGGATCTCCGGAATACTGGGTAGCCGTAGTAAAACCCGGCCGCATCATGTTTGAGATGGACGGAATTTCCGAAGAGGTTGCAAGAGAAGCCATGCGTTTGGCATCTCACAAACTGCCGATTAAAACAAAATTTGTTAAGAAATCTGATTTTGAAGTCGGAGGTGAAGCATAATGAAAGCCAAAGAACTCAAAGATCTGAAAGCCATGTCGATGGAAGACCTCGAGAAGAAGCTCAAGGCATTAAAAGAAGAGATTTTTGCTTTGCGTTTCCAGCATGCTACCAACCAACTCGACAACCCGATGCGCATCAATGCAGTCCGCAAGGATATTGCAAGAGTCAAGACCATTATCCGCGAAAAGCAGATAAACGGTTAGTCTGCACAGGGAGGTAAAACAGATGGCAGAAAGAGCTTTAAGAAAGACAAGAGTCGGCCGCGTAGTGTCCGACAAAATGGATAAAACAGTCGTAGTTGCAATTTTGGAGCACGAAAAGCATCCGATGTATAAAAAGGTTATCAAAACCACATACAAACTGAAAGCACACGACGAAAACAACGAGTGCAAAGTCGGCGACAGAGTCGAAGTGATGGAAACACGTCCTTTGTCCAGAGACAAGAGATGGCGCGTTGTTGAGATTGTCGAGAAAGCGAAATAATATAGGCAGTCCGTATGCGTTTTAAGCGAAAGCGAGTATCGTTAGAAGAAGGAGAATAATTATGATTCAACAACAAACTTTTCTCCAGGTTGCCGATAATACAGGTGCAAAAGAATTGATGTGCATTCGTGTCCTCGGCGGCTCCGGCAGAAAATTTGCCAATATAGGCGACGTTATTGTTGCTACGGTTAAAAAAGCAGCACCGAACGGCGGCGTGAAAAAAGGCGAAGTTGTAAAGGCAGTTGTTGTGCGCAGCGTAAAAGGATTGCGCCGTGCAGACGGGTCCTATATCAAATTCGATGAAAATGCCGCAGTCATTATTAAAGAAGACAAGAATCCCAGAGGTACGCGTATTTTTGGGCCTATTGCCAGAGAGCTCAGAGACAAAGAGTATACCAAGATCTTGTCTTTAGCTCCTGAAGTACTGTAAGAAGGAGGCTGAAATTATGAATACGTTACACGTAAAAACCGGCGACACCGTGAAAGTGATTTCCGGCAGAAGCAAGGGCGGTAAAGGTAAAGTAGTTGCAGTTTCTCCGAAAGAGGGCAAAGTCATTGTAGAAGGCGTAAACATGGTATCTAAGCATGTTAAACCGAAAAGACAGGGTGAAAGTGGCGGCATCGTAAAGACCGAAGGCGCTATGTATGCCTGCAAAGTAATGGTCGTTTGTCCGAAGTGCGGGAAAGCAACCCGTGTTGGTGTTAAAGTAGAAGGCACCGGCAAAGATCAGAAAAAAGTCAGATATTGCAAAAAATGCAATGCAAATCTGTAATGGAGGAGTGAACGAAAATGGCAAGACTTGGTGATATGTACAAAAATGAAGTTGCTCCTGCAATGATGAAAAAATTCAACTATAAGAGTCCGATGCAGATTCCCAAATTCGACAAGATCGTTGTCAACGTCGGATGCGGAGACGCAAAAGACAATTCCAAAGTAATCGAGTCCGTTACAACGGATCTGGCGGCTATTACAGGTCAAAAGCCGGTTACCTGCCGTGCCAGAAAATCTGTTGCGAACTTTAAAATCCGTAAAGGGATGCCGATCGGCGTAAAGGTTACGTTGCGGGGCGAAAAGATGTATGAGTTTATGGACAGACTCTTCAACTTTGCACTTCCTCGTGTTCGTGACTTCAGAGGAATCAATCCCAACGCGTTCGACGGCAGAGGCAACTATTCCTTCGGCGTAAAAGAGCAGCTGATATTCCCCGAAATCGATTATGATAAAATCGATAAAGTCAGAGGGATGGATATCATGTTTGTCACAACGGCAACCAAAGACGAAGAAGCCAAAGAACTTCTTGAACTGATGGGCGCGCCGTTCGCGAAATAAGGAGGAGGATTGCTATGGCGAAGAAGTCTATGATATTGAAGCAGCAAAGACCTGCAAAATATTCTGCACGGGCATACAACAGATGCAAAATCTGCGGCAGACCTCACAGTTATATGAGAAAATACGGTATTTGCCGGATATGCTTTAGAGAACTTGCTTACAAAGGCCAGATTCCGGGCGTAAAGAAAGCAAGCTGGTAAGCTGTAGAGAGTAATTGTTAGGAGGTTAACGAGATTATGTATACGACAGATCCTATTGCAGATATGCTTACTCGTATCCGGAATGCGAATTCTTCCAAACACGAAAGTGTTGAGATTCCCGCATCCAATATGAAAAAGCAGATTGCACAGATCCTCGTGGATGAGGGTTATATCAAGTCCTACAACGTAATCGATGACGGCAAACAGGGGATCCTTAAGATCACGCTGAAATACGGAGCAAACAAATCCAAGGTTCTGCAAGGATTAAAGAGAGTTTCCAAGCCGGGTTTACGGATGTATGTAGGCAAAGATGAAGTTCCAAAGGTTATGAGAGGTTTGGGTGTAGCGATCATTTCTACATCGAAAGGGATCATGACTGACAGAGCGGCAAGAAGCGCAAACGTCGGCGGAGAGGTTCTCGCATTTGTTTGGTAAGAGCCGCCGATTTTGAGGAAAGGATAAGTTAATATGTCAAGAATTGGTAGAAAGCATATCGATATACCCGCTGGTGTAACAGTTACATTAGCGTCCGATAATACGGTCACCGTCAAAGGCCCGAAGGGCGAACTGGTGCAGAAAATGCATCCGGATATGCTCATAAAAATTGACGGTAACGTGATTAGCGTAGAACGTCCATCTGAGGATAAAAAACACAGATCCTTGCATGGCTTGACAAGAACCTTGATAGCAAATATGATTGAGGGCGTAACTAACGGTTATACAAAAACGCTTGAGATACAAGGTGTCGGTTACAGAGTTCAGAAGCAGGGGAACAAAGCGGTATTCACGATCGGTTATTCCCACCCTGTGGAAGTAGAAGAGATTCCCGGGATCAAGATTGATATTCCGGATGCAACCACCGTCGTTATTTCCGGATCCGACAAACAGCAGGTAGGTCAGTTTGCAGCAGAAGTTCGCAGCAAGAGACCGCCGGAGCCGTATCACGGAAAAGGTATCAGATATAAGGGCGAATACATCAGAATGAAGGAAGGTAAAGCCGGCAAGGGCAAGAAATAATCCGGACAAAGCCTTATCCCTTCTCCGACAGGTGGGAAATCTACTTGGTTTATTGGAGCCGGGAAGGTCAAAATGTTCTGATTTGATTGGTCAGGCCGCTTGCCCGTTATAACGTTCAAGGAGGTTAAACGTTAGTTATGGTAAGCAGAAAAGATTCAAATAAAGCCAGAGTCCAGAGACATCGGCGTGTTCGCGGCAAGATCAGCGGAACAGCCGCTTGCCCGCGTCTGAATGTATATCGGTCTCTGAAGAATATCTATGCACAGATCATAGATGACCAGGCAGGCGTAACGCTTGTAGCAGCCTCTACCGTCGACAAAGAGTTCAGCGAATACGGCGGAAATGTAGAAGCTGCAAAAAAAGTTGGTCTAAAAATAGCGGAACTTGCCGCTGCAAAGAATATAAAAGATGTTGTCTTTGACAGAGGCGGCTATCTGTATCACGGCAGAGTTCAGGCCCTTGCAGAAGGTGCCCGAGAAGGCGGACTCAACTTCTAAGAGTTTTAAGGAGGATTAATCAATATGTACGATAAAATCGATGCATCTAAGTTAGCATTGACCGAAAAGCTCGTATCTCTCAGCCGTGTATCCAAGACCGTTAAGGGTGGTAGAAAAATGAAGTTCTCCGCACTTATCGTTGTCGGCAACGGTGAAGGGATCGTTGGAGTCGGACTTGGGAAATCCACAGAAATTCCGGACGCGGTCAACAAGGGTATCGAAGATGCCAAGAAAAACCTGGTCAGAGTTTCTCTGAAGGGAACGACCATTCCGCACGAGATCGTTTCGGAATACGGTGCAAGTTTGGTAGTCATGAAACCGGCAGCAAAAGGAACCGGTGTTATTGCCGGCGGTGCAGTTCGTGCCGTACTTGAAATGGCCGGAATTAAAGATATCCGAACCAAAGCACTTCATTCCCGTAACCCTCAAAACCTTGTTCAGGCTACAATCAAAGGTCTTTCTGCAATGAGAGACGCAAAGGAAGTAGCTGAAACAAGAGGCAAATCGGTTCAAGAGATTTTAGGTTAAGGAGGGTATATCCATGGCAGCAAAAAATGCAGGTAGTACTCTTAATATCACACTTGTTAAAAGTTTGATCGGTCGGAAAAAGGACCATATCGCAACAGCGAAGTCTTTGGGCTTAAAGAAGATCGGCGACACAACAAGTCAGCCTAAGAACGCGGCTACCGAAGGGAAAATCAAAAAAATTAGTTATTTGATTAAAGTTGAACAATAAGGAGGTGTCTGTGATGAAATTAACTGATCTTGCACCTGCAATGGGATCCAATAAGCCTGCATACAGAAAGGGCAGAGGGATCGGTTCCGGCAACGGAAAGACAGCCGGAAAAGGGCATAAGGGTCAAAACGCTCGTTCCGGCGGCGGAGTTCGTCCGGGATTTGAAGGCGGTCAAATGCCGTTGCAGAGACGTTTGCCGAAGCGTGGTTTTTCGAACTATCCGTTCAAAAAGACTTACGAAACGGTCAATGTCGGCGTTTTGAATATTTTTGAAGACAACTCCGTAATCACGGCTGAGGAATTGTTTGAGAAGAATATGATCAGCGATAAAAAAGCAGAGGTGAAAATTCTCGGCTACGGTGAGATCGAGAAGAAAGTCACCGTAAAGGCTGCGAAGTTCTCCGAGTCCGCTAAGTCAAAGATCGAGGCGGCAGGCGGGAAAGCCGAGGTGTTGTAACCGATGAATAACAACATATGGGCGATTCTTCGCAATTCGTGGGCATCGGGTGATTTGCGCCGTAAGATAATGTTTACGGCCGGCATTATCATCCTGTTCCGGATCGGGGCCAATCTTCCCGTTCCGTTTTTGAACAGCGATACGATTTCGTCGTTCTTTAATGCAGACGGCAGTTTGTTGTCCTATTTTAATATGTTGTCCGGTAACACGCTTGCACAAGGAACGGTTTTTGCATTAACCGTGCAGCCGTACATCAACGCAAGCATCATTATTCAGTTGCTGACTGTTGCTTTGCCTCCGCTGGAGCGGTTGGCAAAAGACGGCGGCGAAGCTGGCAGAAAAAAGATTCAAACCATCACCCGCTACGTTACGATTGGTATTGCACTGATTCAGGCCTTTGGTTATTACACCATTCTTCGGTATCAGGCTAACGCTATTCCGAGCGAGTATACAACCGGCGCAATGGGCTGGATCGTGATGGCAGCAATCGTCGTCTTGTTAATGGCTGGGTCCATGCTGGTTATGTGGATGGGTGAATCCATCGACGAACACGGAATCGGCAACGGCGTTTCGATGATCCTGTTTGCAAGTATCGTATCCAGAGGTATAGATTTGGTATTGTATGGAACGGCCGCTATTCAGCAGGGCAACTGGTGGATCGTTCCGTTGATTCTGATTTTGGGCTTGCTGATGCTTTGCTTCATCGTCTTTATGGACGGTGCAGAGCGCAGAATTCCGATCCAATACGCAAAACGTCAGGTAGGCCGGAAGATGTACGGCGGTCAGAGCTCGTTCTTGCCCATCAAAGTGGCAATGACCGGAGTTATGCCGATCATCTTTACTTATGCGATTGTCGGTCTTCCCGCAACGATTGCACAGTTTTTAAGTTCAGACAATGGATTCCGTCAGTGGGTAGAAAAGTGGTTTTCCACCACTTCTGCTCTGTACATTATCCTGTCGTTCCTGTTGATCATCGCGTTCAACTATTTCTATATTTCCATTCAGTACAATCCTGTGGAAATATCTAACAACATTAAGAACAACGGCGGTACGATTCCCGGTATTCGTCCGGGCAAGCCGACTGCAGACTTTATTATCAAGTGTGTTAATAAAGTAACGTTGTTTGGTGCGCTGTTCCTCGGCGTCATTGCTGTTTTACCGTATATTTTGCAGGTCATTTTCGGCGATGCCGTTCAGGGCTTGGCAATCGGCGGTACATCCGTAATGATTTTGGTCAGCGTTGCACTTGAAACGGTCAAGAACCTGGAGTCGCAGATTTTGATGCGGCATTACAAAGGCTTTTTGGAATAAATCGTTTCACTTGATGTTCAAATCGGTATTTCGCAGCTGTTCTGCACGGTTTTGTTCCGTGCAGACGGCTTGCGGCTGGAAAAGACAGAAAGGATTTGCGATATGTTGAATTTGATTTTGCTTGGAGCCCCGGGCGCCGGTAAAGGTACGCAGGCAGAGCGGATCAGTCAGGAACAGGGAATTCCGCAGATTTCTACGGGTGCGATTTTGCGAGAGACGATTGCTTCCGGATCGGAGTTGGGACAAAAAGTTCGTTCGCTGGTAGATGCCGGAGAATTGGTTCCCGATGAGATTGTGGTTGAAATTGTTCGGCAGCGCATCACGCAGCCTGATTGTGCAGACGGATTTATATTGGACGGGTTTCCCCGTACCATTCCGCAGGCGCAGGCATTGGATGAAATGCTGCAGAAGATGGGAATTTCCATTACAAAAGTAATCAGTATTGAAGTAAAAGACGAAGATATTATTCGTCGAATGAGCGGACGGCGTGTTTGCGCAAAGTGCGGCGCTTCGTATCATATTGCATACAAAAAGCCTGTTCAAGAAGGCGTATGCGATAAGTGCGGCAGCAGCTTGACGATTCGTGCAGACGATAAGCCGGAAGTGGTTGCGGATCGTTTGAAAGTCTATCATCAACAAACGGCTCCGCTAAAAGATTATTATCAACAGTGCGGCAAATTGACGTTGGTAGAAGGTCAGGAAGAACTGAGCCAGACAACGGCACTTGTTCGCAAGGCTTTGGAGGCCTAAAAATGATTGTATTGAAGTCTTCCAGGGAAATTGAGTTGATGCGTCATGCCGGGCAAATTGCCGGAGAAGCGTTAGCTTTGGGCGGCGAACTTGTCAAACCGGGTGTGACGACAAAACACATCAACGATATGATGGAACGATATATCAGAAGCAAAGGCGGCAAACCTTCATTTAAAGGCTACGGCGGTTTTCCAGCGGCAGCCTGCATCTCAATCAACGAGCAGGTCATACATGGGATTCCGTCGAACCATACGGTGATTCAAGATGGAGATATTGTAAGTATTGATGTCGGTGTTCTGCTCAACGGCTACCACGGTGATACGGCGGCAACATTTGGTGCGGGAAAAATCTCGGACCAGGCTCAGAAGTTGATTGATGTTACCAAACAGTCGTTTTTTGAGGGAATCAAATATGCGGTTGACGGGAACAGACTGGGCGATGTTGGCCATGCTGTATGTGAATATGCTATGAGAAACGGATTTTCCGTTGTAAAGGAGTATGTTGGCCATGGCGTCGGAACACAACTGCACGAAGAGCCGAATGTTCCTAATTATGGGGTAAAGGGCAAAGGGAAGCGCTTACAGAGCGGAATGACCATTGCCGTGGAGCCCATGATCAATGAGGGAACCGAGAGTGTAAAGACACTTCGCGACGGCTGGACGGTAGTCACGATAGATGGTAAGTTAAGTGCGCATTATGAGCATACAATAGCCATAACCGAAAACGAGCCGTTAATACTCACATCTCTATAACAGTGTGTGACGGAGGAAGATATGTCACAAATTGAAAAGGGCGGTATCGTACGTTCCATAAGTGGCCGGGATGCCGGGCGATTGTATTTTGTATTGCAAACGCAATCGGATCGGGTCTTGATTGCAGATGGGCAGTTACGGCGCCTTGAAAAACCGAAGCAAAAAAACGTGAAGCATCTGGAGTTTGTATCGGACGGACGTTCGACGCGCGTGTATGCCAAAATTATGGAGGGCGCGCGGCTCGAGAATGCGGAACTGAGAAAAGCATTGAATCTGTTTTCAACAGAGGAGGTCTTGTAATGGCAAAAGACGGTATTATTGAAGTAGAAGGCGTTGTTGTAGAGACATTGCCCAATACGAAATTTATCGTGGAAATTCAGGGCGGGCATCGTTTAACCAGTTACATCTCGGGTAAATTGAGAGACCGGAACATCCGGATTTTACTCGGAGACAAAGTAACGGTAGAAATTTCTCAATATGATTTAACGCAAGGACGAATCATATGGAGAGGTACACGGCGGCCGCCGGCAGACCAAGCAAGTAAGAAGTAAGTGAAAATTACCGCATAGTAACTATGCAAATCAAAGGAGGTTTTTGATATGAAGGTACGTCCTTCCGTAAAACCAATGTGCGACAAATGCAAAGTGATTAAACGCAAAGGGAAAGTAATGGTTATTTGTTCTGATCCGAAGCATAAGCAGAGACAGGGCTAAACGTTGGAGGTGTAGAAATCAATATGGCAAGAATAGCAGGTACAGATTTGCCTAACGCCAAGCGTGTCGAAGTTGGTTTGACGTATATTTATGGCGTAGGAATCAATAAATCCAGAGAAATTTTGAAATCTACCGGGATCAATCCGGATACGCGAGTTAAAGATTTAACAGAAGACGATATCGCAAAGATTCGTGATTATATCGATAAGAATTTGACCGTTGAAGGTGATTTGCGCAGAGAAGTTGCGCTCAACATCAAGAGACTGGTTGAAATCGGTTGTTACAGAGGCGTACGTCACAGAAAAGGTTTGCCGGTAAGAGGCCAGAGAACCAAGACGAATGCCAGAACACGCAAAGGTCCGTCCAAGACCGTAGCCAATAAGAAGAAATAACGGGAGGATACGATAATGGCACAGAAATCTGCAAAGAAAACAACGATCAAAAGACGCAGAGACAGAAAGAATATTGATAAGGGTGCTGCACATATCCGTTCCACGTTTAACAACACCATCGTTACAATATCCGATGTCGACGGAAATGCAATTTCCTGGGCGTCTGCAGGAGGCCTTGGGTTCAAGGGTTCTAAAAAATCCACACCGTTTGCTGCACAAATGGCAGCCGAGCAGGCCGCAAAAGCAGCGATGGATCATGGAATGAAAACGGTAGACGTATATGTAAAGGGTCCCGGTCAAGGCCGTGAAGCTGCCATCCGTGCGCTTCAGACAGCCGGACTGGAAGTAACGATGATCAAGGACGTTACACCGATTCCTCACAACGGATGCCGTCCGCCGAAAAGACGTCGTGTTTAATACGGATATTATGGAGGTAGCATAAATGGCAAGATATACAGGTCCCGTTTGCAAAATGTGCAGACGTGAAAATACAAAACTTTTCTTAAAAGGCGAAAAATGCTATTCTGATAAATGTGCGATGAACAATCCGAAAGTTCAGGCTCCGGGACAGCATGGCGCAAGACGCAAGAAGCCCACAGAATACAGCACGCAGCTTCGTGAAAAGCAAAAGACCAAGAGATATTACGGCGTAATGGAGCGTCAGTTCCGCAACTATTTTGCTTTGGCAGAAAAGAGCAGCGGACAGACAGGTGATCGCCTGCTTCAGATTTTGGAAACTCGTTTGGATAACGTAGTATACCGTCTGGGATATGCGATGTCCAGAGCAGAAGCCAAACAGTTGGTTTCTCATGGGCATTTCCTCGTAAACGGTCAGAAAGTAGACATTCCTTCTTATTTGATTAAAGTCGGAGACGTGATCTCTGTAGCAGATAAGAGCAAGGATTCTGCAAAAATCAAGGCCGTTGCGGAAGCAAATTCTTCCAGACCTGTTGTAAAATGGCTTGAAAAAGATCTGGATCAACTTTCCGGAAAAGTGGTTGCATTGCCGCAGACGGAAGATATTGATCTGCCGATCGAAGTACACCTTATCGTCGAGTTGTACTCCAAATAAGAATGTCATCCGTACATTGTTCTGCGGTGTAAAGACCGCAGAACGATCGGAGCAGACAAAACATTGTTTGTTTACCGGTTTATCATACACAAGCGCCTAGTGCGCTTAGAAAGGGTGCTAAAATGATTGAAATAGAAAAGCCATCCATAGAAGTTGTTGATTCTTACAACTGCAGCGACAAAGATGTTCGCGAAGACACATATGTTTCTTACGGCAAATTTGTTGTAAAGCCCCTTGAAAGAGGTTACGGCATGACGTTGGGTAACTCGTTGAGAAGAATATTACTTTCTTCTTTGCCTGGAGCCGCCGTGACATCCATCAAAATTGACGGTGTACAGCATGAGTTTTCAACGATTCCCGGAGTAAAGGAAGATGTTGCGGAAATCGTTTTGAACATGAAAGGTTTAATTGCACGGCTTCACGGGAACAATTCCAAGTTTGCCTATATCGATGTGCAGGATGCGGGCGAAGTGACCGCAGCAGACATCAAAGCGGATGCAGACATTGAAATTCTCAACCCCGATATGCATATTGCCACATTAGACAAGGGTGCAAGACTGTATATGGAGATTACGATCGGAACCGAGCGCGGATATATTCCGTCAGAGCGGAACAAATCTCCGGAGTCTCCGATTGGGTTGATTGCAATGGATTCTTCCCATTCGCCAGTAACCAAAGTGAACTATACTATTAACAATACTCGTGTCGGACAGATTACGGACTATGATGAACTGACGCTGGAAGTGTGGACCAACGGAACCATTTCCGCCACCACGGCCGTGTCGTTATCTGCAAAGATCATGAGCGAGCACTTGGCTCTGTTCATTGATTTGGCAGAGGATTCTGAGGTCGCAGATGAAGTTTGGAAGGGCGATGAGAATGCCGCAAAAGAACAGATTCTGAACAAGACCATCGAGGAATTAGAGTTTTCCGTCCGTTCTTTCAACTGTCTGAAACGTGCGGGAATCAATACGGTCGGAGATTTGATCAGCAAATCACCGGAAGAGATGATGCGGGTTCGCAATCTGGGTAAAAAATCTCTGGAAGAGGTTATTGCCAAATTGGATGAATTCGGTTTATCCTTTGCAGTTGACAAAGAATAAGAAAGGAGATCACGCTAGTGAGAAAATTAGGCAGAACAACCGATCACAGAATTTCTATGCTGCGCGGCATGGTAACATATCTGCTTGAAAACGGTTCGATAGAGACAACAGCGGCAAGAGCGAAAGAAGTGCGTTCCATTGCCGAGAAAATGATCACGCTTGGCAAAACAAATACGCTGCATGCAAAACGGCAGGCAATGAGCTTTATTACAAAAGAGGACGTTGTTAAAAAGTTATTTGACGACATCGCTCCCAAGTATGCTGAGCGCAAAGGCGGTTATACCCGCATTGTAAAAATGGGACCCCGTCGCGGCGACGCTGCCGAGATGGCCATTATTCAACTGGTTTAATCGAATAACAAGATGCAAGGACTATGTGATTTCACATAGTCCTTGTTTTTTGATTGCGGAAAGAATGTTTATTCAGCGATGGATTGGGACTTCTCGACACACAAAAAGCAAATCCCGTATTTTTTCTTGTTTTCAGCTGTATTCTGTGGTATAATATACGCAGAAAGTCTTGCTTTGCAGCCTAGGGGCATTCGCCCGGTGCGCATTTCATGCGTCTGCGTTATTGACGGCTTTCATGGTATATAATGTACGCAGAAAGTCTTGCTTTGCAGCCTAGGGGCATTCGCCCGGTGCGCATTTCATGCGTCTGCGTTATTGACGGCTTTCATGGTATATAATATACGCAGAAAGTCTTGCTTTGCAGCCTGAGGGCATTCGCCCGTGCGCCATTGATGGCTTTCATGGTATCATATAAAAAAATGATTTGATTCTCGACGTGCGTTTTTCTGATAAACATCAAATTAAATATTTCTTAAAAAATTATCTGTTTGTTTTTAAAAAAAATTATGCGATAATAAATGCAGGGCAAAGGGAAGCCTGGCAGAAAGAAAGGGTTTGGAACATGTATCATATTCTGGTGTGTGATGACGAAAAGGATATCGTTTCCGCGCTGCGGATTTATCTGGAAGCAGAAGGGTATCAGGTGTTTGAGGCCGGTACGGGCCAGCAGGCATTGCAGATTCTTTCACAGCAAGAGATTCATTGTATCTTGATGGATATCATGATGCCGCAGATGGACGGTATTTCCGCTGTCGCCGCGCTTCGGAAGAACTATCAGATTCCGGTCATTCTGCTTACGGCCAAAAGTGAGGACACGGACAAGATTCTTGGCCTCAACATCGGGGCGGATGATTATGTAACAAAGCCGTTTAATCCGGTCGAGGTTTTAGCTCGGGTTCGGTCCCAGATTCGCCGCTATATGCTTTGGAGCGGACCTGCGCAGCAGCAGCCCAAGCAGGATCTTTTTTGTGTCGGTCCCATTGCACTCGACGATAAAGCCAAGCAAGTTACATTGGACGGCCAGCCTGTCAATGTAACTCCGACGGAGTTTGATATTTTAAAGTTGCTTCTGTCACACCCCGGTCAGGTTCTGTCTCCCAAACAGATCTACCGTGAAGTGTGGAACGACGATCCGTACGGTGCAGACAGTACGGTTGCCGTTCATATCCGGCACCTGCGGGAGAAACTGGAAATCAACCCGTCAGAACCGCGCTATTTAAAAGTCGTCTGGGGACAGGGATACAAATTAGAGGAGGATGTAAAATGAATGAACGGCCAAACCGACATGCAACAGTTGCCAAAAAAGCAGCTCTTGTTTTTGTGTCGGCGCTTTTGTTCGTTTTGGTGTTGGTCTCATCCGCATCAGTGATTGTATTTGCGCAGGTTGGTCTGTATACAGAATCGTACGGATCGTCGCGGCAGGCAGTTGCCGAAACGATCTTGATGCAAAACGGAACCGCCGGCGATGTATACAGCATGTTCTTGCAGGATCCCTCCAATCTGCAGACCGCCTATGCTAATGCAAATTTCTGGTATCAGATTTCGGATGAAAACGGCCAGGTCTTAGTGGGAAATTATGACGGCGCCTCTTGTTTTTATCAAAGTCAGCGTGTCTTTCCGGACGGAAACCGGGTCGACCTTTTTGTCAAACAGAACATGACCGCAGACGACCTGCTTGCGACCGTGCTGGGGCTTTTTGATTTTGCCTGGTCCGCACGGTATTGGATGATCGGTCTTGTCGCCGTCAGTTCATTGCTGTTGATCGGTTCCGTTGTGATTCTGTGCTGTCTATCCGGTCGCCGTGCCGGACAGGAAGAGGCGCAGTTAAACCGACTGGACCGCATCCCATACGACGTGCTTGTCGTCATTCTTTTGGGCTGCGTGGCTTTGCTGTCGGGACTGTTTTATTGGCCGACGTATTTGGACGGGACATCGTTGCTGGAATCGTATACGCTGATTGCGATCGGATTTGTGTTGCTGGCACTTGTCGCAGATTATTTGCTGCTGTTGATGCTGATCAGTACAACGGCCGCACGGATAAAATGCGGAACCTTATTCCGCAACACGGTCATCTATAAGATTTTTTATGGATTATTCCGTGGATTCAGGGCCGTTTGGCGGAACATAAAATTCGTGTGGAAAACAGTCGCCTGCCTTGCCGTGCTTTGGATGGCAGAGTGGATTTATCTGATGATGTTTGTCCGTCAAAGTTTTGCCCGGCCGTTTCTGCTATGGTTTGTCAGCCGATTGATTCTTTCTGCTTTGGTTTTGTATGTGAGCATTGCCTTTTCTCGGTTGCAAAGAGGCGCCCGGAAAATGGGTGACGGAGATTTTAACTATCAAATTCAGCCGTCGCATATGCCGGGGGACTTTAAAGATTTTGCGCACACGCTCAACCATATTGCAGACGGCATGCAGTTGGCCGTCGAGCAGCAAACGCGCTCCGAGCGAATGAAAGCGGAATTGATTACCAACGTGTCGCACGATATTAAAACGCCGTTAACTTCCATCATCAATTACGTGGATTTGCTCAAAAAAGAGCCTGCCGGTTCCGAACGCGCGGCGGAATATTTGCAGGTTCTGGACCGCCAATCGGCGCGGATGAAAAAACTCATTGAAGATTTGGTGGAGGTTTCTAAAGCGTCTACCGGAAATCTGACGGTGACGTTGGAAAAATTAGATTTTTGTGTTTTTTTGTCTCAGATTGTCGGAGAGTATCGGGAACGTTTAGAGCAGTGCGGCTTAGAACTGGTGCTGAATCTGCCCGAAACGCCTGTCTGGATCTCCGCCGACGGGCGATACCTGTGGCGGGTCGTAGACAATTTACTGAGCAACATCTGTAAGTATGCGCAGCCGCAGACTCGGGTTTATCTGGACCTGGAACAACATCACGGAAAAGCAAGTGTGCTGTTTCGCAACATTTCCAAAACGCCGCTCAATATTTCCGGAGAGGAACTGTTGGAGCGGTTCGTCCGCGGCGACTCTGCCCGCAGCACCGAGGGCAGCGGGTTGGGTTTGCCGATTGCAAAAAGCCTGACCGAGTTGCAAAAAGGAGAATTGGTATTGGTTGTAGACGGCGATTTGTTCAAGGTTGTTCTGATTTTTGACGCGCTGGATTGCCCGGAAGGAATGGAATGAAAAGAGAAAACGCGTACGGCAGTTCGAACCCGATTCGGGCTGCCGTACGGATCTGTTTGAGGTGGTAAGGGGATCGGACAGAAACATCGAACCCTGATAGCACTTGATTTTTGGGTGTCGAATGTGGTATAGTAATAGCGAACACGGTTGTATAGGAGGCAGAAGATGTATCGGATTTTAGTGGTAGAAGATGATGCCGGGATTGCGCAGGCTATTTGTAAGCAAGCCGCGATGTGGGATTTGCAGGCAGAATATGTCCGTAATTTCCGGGATGTGATGGCAACCTTTGCACAATATCAGCCGCATCTTGTATTGTTGGATATTTCATTGCCTTTTTATAACGGATATTATTGGTGTCAGCAAATTCGCAAACTGTCCAATGTTCCCATTATCTTTATTTCTTCTGCGGCGGATAATATGAATATTGTGATGGCGATGAATATGGGAGCCGATGATTTTATCGCCAAACCTTTTGACCAAAGCGTTTTGATCGCAAAAATACAGGCGTTATTGCGGCGCAGCTATGATTTTGGTGCGAATATGCCGGTCTTGGAACATCGGGCAGCTTTCTTGAATACGGCAGATAATACCTTAACGTATCAGAACCAGCGGCTTGAGTTATCCAAAAACGAATACCGCATTTTATTGACACTCATGGAAAATAAAGGCAAAGTGGTCAGCCGTGAAAACCTGATGCAGCGATTGTGGGAGACTGACAGTTTTGTTGACGAAAACACGCTCACCGTCAACGTTAACCGGTTGCGGCGGAAGTTGCAGGCCATCGGCCTTTCGGATTTTATTTGTACCAAATTCGGCGTCGGTTATACCTTGGGATAAGGACGGAGGCAAAAGGATGAAAGACTTTTGGCGTTATTGTTTTTTCCACAGACGTGCCATCGCGTTGTTTGTGCTGTTTTCCGTGGTCTTTTTGATTTTTTTTCTATTATATCATCTTCCGGTAACGGCCGTTCTGTATCCGGCAGCGTTTTGTATTTTAGCAGGTGGTATTTTTGCGGCCGTTGATTTTTCTCGCAGTAGGGACCGGCACCGGACATTGGTTTTACTTACTAAAAATGTGGAGTCTGCCGCCGAGCATCTGCCGGCTGCCCAAACCTGGGAAGCGCAGGATTATCAGCAGATGGTGTCCTTGCTTTGTCAGAGATGCAAGCAAGTCGAGGATTCTATGAATTTACGATACACAGACATGATCGATTATTATACCGTCTGGGCCCATCAGATTAAAACGCCCATTGCTTCGATGCGGTTGATGCTGCAAAATGAAGATTCAGACTTGGCTCGTGATCTTTCTGCCGACCTGCTTCGTATCGAGCAATATGTCCAGATGGTTTTATGTTATCTGCGTCTGGATTCCGACAGTACGGATTATGTGATTCGGCAATGTGATTTAGACCGTATTGTCCGCCAGGCAGTTCGGAAATTTGCCGGCCCGTTTATCCGAAAAAAAATCCGGTTGAATTACGACCCGATATGTGTTCGTGTCCTTACAGATGAAAAATGGTTACTGTTTGTGTTAGAACAAATTTTGTCCAACGCGCTCAAATATACGCAAACCGGCCAGGTCCGTATTTTTTTAGAAGAACCCAAAACGCTGTGTATTCAGGACACGGGCATCGGCATCGCGCCGGAGGACTTGCCGCGCGTATTCGAAAAGGGGTATACGGGTTATAACGGGCGGTTTGATCAGCGTGCCAGCGGAATCGGATTATATCTGAGTTCTCGTATTTGCCGCAATTTAGGTCATGGTCTGCGTATTCAGTCTGTTCCCGGTAAGGGTACCACCGTGCGGATCGATCTGGACAGTCGTGAAATGAAGTTTGAGTAGCATTTATGACAAAAACGTAAGAAGTACCAAGAGGAATGTAAGACGATCGTATGGCGAGGCATTCCTCTTTTATGCTATAATAATCCTGTCAAAGGACAGGAGGAGATTGGATTTATGAGTATTTTGGAAGTCAAGAACCTAAAGAAAATTTATACCACTCGCTTTGGCGGCAATAAGGTCGAAGCCTTAAAAAACGTGACCTTTACCGTGCAGGAAGGCGAGTATGTTGCCGTGATGGGCGAATCCGGATCGGGAAAGACCACGCTGTTGAACATTTTAGCGGCGTTAGATCGCCCCACATCGGGGTCCGTTCTTTTAGACGGCCGGGATCTTGCAACCATTAAGGATTCAGATATTTCAGCTTTCCGCCGGGACAATCTGGGATTTGTCTTTCAGGATTTTAATTTATTAGACACTTTTTCTCTGCAAGACAATATTTATCTGCCTCTGGTGTTAGCCGGCGTGCACTATAAAGAAATGGAACGGCGGATCGCGCCGATTGCAGCTTCTTTGGGTATTTCGGATCTTTTAAAAAAATATCCGTACGAAGTTTCCGGCGGGCAGAAGCAGAGGGCGGCCGTTGCGCGGGCCCTGATCACCGACCCGCGGTTGATTCTTGCCGATGAGCCGACGGGGGCATTGGATTCTAAGGCCACCGACGAATTGCTGCGGCTGTTTGAAAAGATCAATCAGGGCGGACAGACGATTATCATGGTTACCCATTCCGTAAAAGCCGCCAGCCATGCGGGGAGGGTTCTGTTTATCAAAGACGGGGAAGTCTTTCATCAGATTTATCGCGCCGACAATACCGATGAACAACTGTATCAGAAGATTTCCGATACCTTGACCTTGTTGGCAACAGGCGGTGATCGTCAATGAGTCGCTCCTTTTATGTAAAACTGGCCTGGACGGGAATCCGGAAAAACAAGCGTTTGTATCTGCCTTATATCCTGACCTGTGTCGGGATGGTCATGATGTTTTATATCGTTTGCTTTTTAAGCGTCAGCCCCATATTGGCAACCATGCCCGGCGGAGATGTCGTTTTATCCATGTTGCAGCTGGGAACCTGGGTCGTTGGCTTTTTTGCGCTGATTTTTTTGTTTTATACCAATTCTTTTCTGATGCGGCGGCGAAAAAAAGAATTCGGCCTTTATAATATTTTAGGTATGGGTAAACGCAATCTTGCCCGGATTTTAATTTGGGAAAACTTAATCATTGCCTTCATCGCTATCGCAGGCGGTTTGATCGCCGGCATCCTCTTTTCCAAAGTTGCCGAATTGGGCATGGTCAACATTTTGTCTGCCGACGTTTCGTTTTCGCTGACGGTGGATTTGCGGACCATTTGGTCGGTATTGGTCCTTTTTTCAGTCATTTTTTTATTGATTTTTCTCAATTCGCTGCGCCAGATTCATCTGTCCAAACCTATCGAATTATTGCGCAGTGAAAATGTTGGAGAAAAACCGCCTCGGGCCAACTGGGTTCTCGCTGTTTTAGGCGTACTGTTGTTAGGCGGAGCTTATTGGCTGGCGGTGACCATTCAAGATCCTGTTTCGGCATTAGTCTGGTTTTTTGTTGCGGTGTTGATGGTCATCGTGGCCACGTACTTTTTGTTTATTGCCGGCTCTGTCAGCTTGTGTAAATTATTGCAAAAAAAGAAAAAGTATTATTACAAACCCAATCACTTTGTTTCGGTCTCTTCGATGGTTTATCGGATGAAGCGAAACGGTGCGGGCTTGGCCTCTATCTGTATTCTTTGTACCATGGTGTTGGTGATGCTTTCTTCTACCGTTTGCTTATATGTCGGCAAAGAAGAAAATTTAAGGACGCGGTATCCGCGCAATATTATGGTCAATGCTGTTGTAGAAGATCCTGCCTTTCTGTATTCCGATGCACAGATGCAGTTGTGTGAAAAGCTGGAACAAACCGCGCGGGAAAAAGGGCAGCAGCCGGAGAATATTCTGGACTATGCCTGTGTTTCTTTCGGCGCTTGTATCAAGGACGGCGTGATCGATACGAATCTTTTTTATGCCGACGCGTCCATGAGCGATTTTGAAGACCTCTGGCAAATTTTTGTCTTTTCCATCGAGGACTATAACCGTATCATGAATCTGCAACAGACGCTCTCCGACGGACAGGTACTGATGTATACAACCAAGCAAGAGTATTCGCAAAATACGGTGACCATCGGCGATATGTCGCCTTTAGCGGTACAGCAGGCTTCGGAAGGCTTTATCGGCAACAGCATTGATGCGATGCAGATCTTCCCGTCGATGTTTTTATTTGTATCCGATTTTGACAGCATGGCCCAAACACTGACGTCGTTACCCGGTGCAAACGGCGAGAATCTGGCGGAACTGCAGTGGTTTTACGGGTTTGATTTATCCTGTGGTTCGCAAGAACAAATCGAGATCTATCAATCCGTTGAAAACGTTTTGCAGCAGTCCGGATATCCCGATTCGCAAACCCTTTCGTACGTTCGTTGTGACAGTGCAGCGCAGGACAGAGACTACTTTTTCGGTCTGCACGGTGGATTTTTCTTCCTCGGCATATTATTGGGTATCGTCTTTGTCTTTGCCGCAGTATTGATTATGTACTACAAGCAAGTTTCGGAAGGATATGAGGACCAGGCTCGGTTTGACATTATGCAAAAGGTTGGTATGACCAAAAGAGAAATTCGCCGCAGCGTCAATTCTCAAGTGTTAACCGTATTTTTCCTGCCTCTTATTACGGCGGGCGTTCATTTAGCGTTTGCCTTTCCGTTGGTATATAAGTTGTTAATGTTGTTTGGACTGGTCAATTTGAAACTGTTGATTTTGGTCACAGTAATTTGCTATCTGATTTTTGCTTTATTTTACATGTTGGTCTATCGAATTACGTCCGGTGCATATTATTCAATTGCCAGCGCAGGAGAAATTCGTTGTTCGTAATTTGTAAAGCATGACAATCTGTTGTTTGTCGGAGGTGTTCAAACGACAATGATCGAGGTAAAAGAAAAAGACCAAATGGGTGAGCGGGTTTCTTTGCTGCAGCTCTTCGAGCGCGGATTACAGGCGGCAGGCGTTTGCCTTGGCATGGTACTGCTTGTCCTTTTGCTGATTCCAACGGGGTTATTAGTCTTGCTGACCGCCGGAGTCTGGACATTTACCGATAAAGTTGCCGTGCGGTTTGCAAGGAAACAAACGATCAAACCGGGGGATTTGCCGCTTTCACAAAACATCGGTCCGGATTCTGATTTTGTAGATCATGAATAAACGGACTCCAAAAAGGATTGCCGTAACACGGCGGCCGCGGCGGTGCGCGCGGCATGGAAAAGAAAAGAAAAAAGGGCAGGGTCCTGCCTTGGCGCAGAACCCTGCAGAAGGAAGAATGAAATATGAAACAAGCGATCTTAACCGTATTGAAAGTTTTGCTCGTGTTTGTTGTTGTCTTGCTGATGATCGGCTGTGTTCTGATCGGGTTTTTTGCGGTGCAGGGATACCGGATGTACCGGGACTCGATGCAGCAGGCCCCGATGGAACAAGTGGTTGAACAGATTCGGCAGCAGGAGGACTTTGTGCAATATGAACAGCTTCCGGATTTGTATATTGATGCGGTCATTGCCGTAGAAGATCATCGGTTTGAGCAGCATGGCGGAATCGATCTGCTTGCCATTTGCCGGGCGGCGCTATATGATTTAAGAACGCTTTCTTTTGCGCAGGGCGGCAGTACCATTACGCAGCAGTTGGCCAAGAATTTGTTTTTTACTCAGGAAAAAAGTCTGGAGCGGAAATTTGCCGAGGTCTTTGCCGCATTTGAACTGGAATCCAAGTATCAAAAAAGCGAAATTTTTGAATTGTATGTCAATACCATCTACTTCGGCAGCGGATATTATGGGATTTCAGACGCAGCTCGCGGATATTTTGGAAAAGAGGTTTCACAGTTGACCGATGCTGAGTGTGTGCTGCTTGCCGGTCTTCCGAATGCACCTTCGGCATATGCTCCGGATGAAGCATTTGCGCTGGCTAAACAACGGATGCGCCAAGTGCTGGAGCGTATGGTTGCGTGCGAAGTTCTCACCCAAGAGCAGGCGCAGCAGATTCTTGCAAAGGAAGTTTCGGTTTTGTCCTCATCCTGCAATGGATCAAGTGTTTTTTCCTGTATCGCCAAGCCAAGACGACCTTTGAACCGCCTGTTTAGCCAACCCATCGGTGTTCAAGAACAAGTTTTTTGAAGATTTTGCCGATTTTTTCAAAAAAACTATTGTAATTTCTGAAAAAATGTGATATACTGTTTACAGGAGAGGTTGAAAGACCTCTCCTGTAAAGTTATTACAGAGGTGTTTTTGTGGGAATCGTCGACCGCGTTCGAGAACTCGTTTTGCCGGGGCTGGACTCTTTGGGGTTACAGTTGTGGGATATCGAGTATAAAAAAGAAGGTTCAGAATATTATTTACGGATTTATATCGATCGTCCCGAGGGCGGCGTCAGTTTAGATGACTGCGAAAGTGTGGATCGGTATTTAAGTCCGATTTTAGATGAAGAAGATCCGATTCCGCAAAGTTATTATTTAGAAGTTTCATCGGCAGGGCTTGTCCGGCAGTTAAAAACGGATGCGCACTTACAGCAGTTTATCGGCCACGAGATTGAAATTCATACTTATAAAAGCCTGGACGGATTGCCCAAGGTATTCGGCGCTGTTTTAGAGGGTTTTGACGAACAGACCGTCCATGTTTGTGTGAACGGGGCCGAGCGCAAAGTCGAGCGAACATTAATTTCAAAAGTTACGATAGATTTATTATAGTTGGAGGGACCGGAAAAATGAAAGGGTTTTATGAAGCGCTAGCCGCTTTGGAGGAAGAAAAAGGTATTCCGAAAGAATATATGCTGGAAAAAATCAAGGCAGCCATTGCCGCCACGATTCGTCGGGACAAAAATGTGCCGCAGGAACTGGTGGAAGTGGAATTTAACGAAGCCAAGGATAAAGTCCGCGTATACATTAAAAAGGATATTGTAGAACAGGTTCTGAATCCAAGCTCGGAAATCACGTTGGAAGAAGCTCGTAAAATCAGTAAAAAGTATAAAGTCGGCGATGTTGCGCAGATTGATGTGGACCCCTCCGATGTTGGCCGTATCGCCGCTAAAGTGGGTAAGAACGTCATTATCCAGGCGATTAATGAGGCCGTTAACGGCACGATCATTAACGAATTTGAAGATAAAAAAGGTTCGGTTGTCAGCGGAACGGTTCGCAGCAGCGAGGGCCCTGGAAGAACCGTGATGATCGAAATCGGCAACCGTGAAATGCCGTTATTTGCCAGAGAGCAGATACCCGGCGAAACGTTTTCCGAAGGCGATATTGTCAAGGTTTGCGTCAACATGCAGGAGCCGGACGCGCATCGCGGCATTCGTACGCGTGAAGTCTTGTTAACTCGGGTAAGCCCGGGATTTGTAGAGAAGTTGTTTGAATTGGAAGTTCCGGAGATTGCGCAGGGCGTGGTACAGGTCAAAGGCGTTTCCCGGGAGGCTGGTTCCCGGTCTAAAGTTGCGGTGGCCTCTACGGACGCAAATGTAGACGCCGTTGGTGCTTGTATCGGTGCCCACCGCAGCCGAATTTCTTCTATTTTGCAAAACTTGAGCGGTGAACGGATTGATTTGATTAAATATTCCGAAGATGCCGGTGAATATGTAGCAGCAGCTCTTTCTCCTGCAGAAGTTAAACTGTTGGAGATTGATACGGATGCAAAGACCTGCAAGGTTTTGGTTCCGGCAGATCAGTTATCGCTGGCTATCGGAAAAACCGGACAGAATGTTCGACTGGCGGCCAGATTGACCGGATATAAGATTGATATTATTTCCGAATAGGCGTGAGTTTATGGAGCAAAAACAAAAATCATCCAAAGAGAAATTGACGCGAACATGCGCCGGTTGTAATCAAAAACAAAATAAATATACATTGATACGGATTGTAAAATCTCCGGACGGCACCGTTTCGATCGATCCCAGCGGAAAGGCAAACGGCAGAGGCGCCTATTTGTGTCGGAATTTAACCTGTTTGCAGCAGGCAAAAAAAACAAAGCGGCTCAACCGAGTTTTAAAAACGGAGGTTCCGGCGGAGATTTACGATCAATTGGAGGAACTCATTGAATCCTAATTTTATGGGTATGTTAGGGCTTGCCAGACGAGCGAACAAAGTCATATTGGGCTTTGATCAGGTTTCTGTCCAAGTACCTAAATGCAAATTATTGGTTGCGGCATGTGATGCAAGTGACCGAACAAAAAGAAATATAGACCGTCTGGGCTTGCGGGTAATTCAGACGGATATGAAAAAAGTCGATATGGGAAAGGCTCTTGGAGTAGGGTCTTGTGCGGTGTTGGCTGTAACGGACGACGGGTTTGCAGATGCGTTGATCTCGCGGTCGCAAACCGAGTCGAAAAACTGATAGGGGGCAATAGATATGGCGAAAGGAACGCAGATGAAGTATAAAGCGGGAGACTTTTGTAAGCATTTTGATATTAAGATGACAGAACTGTCGGAGGTTCTGGCTCAGTATTTCGGGCAGGAGGAGTGTAAGCATACAACGGTGCTTTTGCCCGAACAGTTAGATTTACTGTTTGATTATTATACACAGCGTCCGGGATACGGAACGTTTGAAGAATATTTTAATACGTATCGGGAGCGTGTCGCACCAAAACCGGAGAAGGCGGAAAAACCGGAACCTGCGGTAAAAGCAGAACCGAAAAAAGCGCCGGAACCGGCAGAAAAACCGTCGCAGAAATCGGCTTCGGCGCCGTCAAAACCGGTGCAGCAGGCATCTGCAGAAAAACCGGCTGCAGCAGCTTTAGAGCCGAAGCCGGCAGTGTCGGACGCTACGAGTAAAAAAATCTCGGCAGAGCCCGCCACCACTGCTACACAGGATTCTTCTCGCAGACCGCAGCAAGCTACTCCGACTCGGCCCGCAAAACAGGAAAAGAAAAAGCAGCCCCCTCAAAAGCAGAAATTCCAAAAAATCGAGCGGCAGCCTAAGTCTCAGCCTGAGACAGGCGTAACGATTACCGAAACCGTTTCGGGCGGAACGCTTGGCCGCGCCGTTATGGTCGATACCAGAACCCCTATCAACGTCAATCTTGCCAAGTATGACGAACGATTAAACGACATCGTCGGAGATCGTGCCGATCGGGATTACGGAAAGAGCAAGCAAAAAATTAAGAGTAAGAATAAAAACAAAAATAATTATAAAAAAGAGAACGACGCTGAAAAACTCAAACGCTTAGAGCAGTACGAAAAAAATAAGAAAAAGCACTTAAGCAATATTGTTTTACCCGAGCAGATGTCTGTCAGCGAACTCGCGGCCGAATTGCGCATGACCAACGTGCAAATCGTCAAAAAGTTGATGGAACTCGGTATTATGGCGTCTGCCGCACAGATTATCGATTATGACACTGCTGCACTGGTTGCCGAAGATTTAGGGGCGAAAGTGTCTAAACAGGTTGTTGTGACCATTGAAGATCGGTTGATTGATGATTCCGAGGACGCAGACCAGGATCTCGAACCCAGAAGCCCTGTTGTTGTGGTGATGGGACACGTTGACCACGGTAAGACCAGTCTGTTGGATGCCATTCGCCATACTTCTGTTACTTCCGGCGAGGCCGGCGGTATTACCCAGCATATCGGTGCTTACCAGGTGCAGGTGAACGGTCGGGATATTACGTTTTTGGATACGCCCGGGCATGCTGCATTTACTTCGATGCGTGCACGCGGCGCACAGGTTACAGACGTTGTTATTTTGGTTGTTGCCGGTGATGACGGCATTATGCCGCAAACGGTAGAAGCGATCAACCATGCCAAAGCGGCCGGCGTTCCGATTGTGGTCGCCGTCAATAAGATGGATAAACCGGAATCGAACTTTGACCGGGTTTTGCAAAATCTAACCGAGTATGAACTGGTGCCGGAGGCTTGGGGCGGCGATACGATTTGCGTGCCGGTTTCTGCAGCTACCAAAGAAGGGTTAGACCAACTGTTAGAGATGGTTTTGCTGGTTGCCGATATGCAGGAATTACGTGCCAATCCGAACCGTGATGCAAAGGGAACGGTCATCGAGGCCAAGTTGGATAAAGGCCGCGGTCCGGTTGCTACGGTTTTGGTCCAAAACGGTACGCTGCATGCAGGGAACGTTGTTGTAGCCGGAACGGCCGTTGGACGCGTTCGTGTTATGACAGATGACAAAGGCAATCGGATTAAAGATGCCGGTCCTTCGATGCCGGTCGAGATTGTCGGGTTGTCCGAAGTTCCGTCCGCAGGCGATGTTTTCCATGTTGTTAAAGACGAAAAAATGGCACGTGAATTGGTTGCACAGCGTAAAGACGAGCAAAAGGCCGAAGCCAATAAAATGCGCATGAATGTCACGCTGGATGATTTCTTCTCGCAGATTAAGGAAGGCGAGCGCAAGACGCTGAATATCATTGTCAAAGCCGATGTTCAGGGCTCTGTAGAAGCAGTCCGCGCCTCGCTGGAAAAACTGAGCAACGAAGAAGTGAAGGTTGCTGTTATTCATGGCGCGGTCGGCGGAATCAACGAGTCGGACGTCATGCTGGCGTCTGCATCAGGCGCGATCATCGTCGGGTTTAATGTTCGCCCGGACAGCAATGCCAAGAATATTGCCGAAAAAGACGGCGTCGATATTCGGTTGTATCGTGTTATTTACGATTGTCTGGAAGAGATAGAAGCCGCCATGAAGGGTATGCTTGCCCCCAAATATCGGGAGGTCACACTCGGTCAGGCAGAAGTTCGTCAGACATTCAAAGTTTCCGGAGTCGGAACCATTGCCGGCTGTTATGTCAAAGACGGAAAAATTACACGTACGGCCAGTGTTCGTCTGGTTCGGGACGGCATTGTCGTGCATGAAGGCCGAATCGATTCGTTAAAGCGCTTCAAGGACGACGCCAAGGAAGTTGCCGAAGGGTTTGAGTGCGGAATCGGATTAGAAAAGTATAATGACATTAAGGAAGGCGATATCATCGAAGCCTTCACCAATGAAGAAATAGAACGGTAAAACGGTGCCGAGGGAGCGGTGAAACGCCGGAACCCCTCGGCCTGTTCCATATAAAGCAGGTGAAAAAATGGCAGACAATTATTACAAGCAGAATCGGATCAATGAAGAGATCCGCCGAGAACTGAGTTTGATTTTGCGTGAAGTGAAGGATCCGCGGATCCCGTCCTTGGTCACGGTGTCTTCTGCAAAAGTCTCTATTGATTTAAAATATGCTAAAATTTACGTCAGCTGGCTGGGCGACGATGCCGAGAAGGACGTTTTAAAAGGATTGCGGGCTGCTTCCGGCTTTTTGCGGAAGAGACTGGGCGAACGGCTGAATTTGCGCAGCGTTCCGGAGTTAACCTTTGAGGTCGACCATTCCATTCAAACCGGAGCAAGAATTGATCAGATCCTCAAACAAATCAAACAAGAAGAGGAAGAGTCATGATACAGGCAGGCTGGAAAGATCTTTTTGCCCAACTTTTACAACAAGACCGCGTGATGTTGTTGGCGCATCGCGGTCCGGATGCGGACACGCTGGGCAGTTGTTTTGCTTTAAAGCATTTACTGGAACGTGCCGGGCGGCAAGTTTTTGTGGCCTGCAGTGATGAAGTGCCTCAAAGACTTCAATTTGTTACAGACGGTGCGGCCGAGCTGCCGATGCTGTTTGAGCCACAGACGGTTGTGAGTTTGGATGTGGCCGAGCCCAAATTGCTGGGCAGTGCGTATGAATCCTGGGCTACCCGAGTGGATTTTTGTATCGATCATCATGCCACCAACACGGCCTATGCCGCGCAGACAATTTGCGACGGGGCGTGCAGCAGTACGGGAGAATTGCTGTATCAATTGATTGTCGAATGCGGTCTGGAACTCGATACGTATCTGGCTGAGAAATTATATGCGGCGATTTCTTCCGATACCGGATGTTTTAAATATTCCAACACACGGCCGTCTACACATTTGGCCGCGGCACAGCTGCTCCGGTATTCGATTGATGCCGCGCAAATCAACCGGAATTTGTTTGATTGTGCTCCATTGTCCCGGATACAGCTGGAGGGGATTGCCGCGCAGCGGCTGGAAGTGCATTGCAATGGTCGAGTCAGCGTTCTTTGCGTCACGCAGGATATGATCCGTCCATTAGGGCTTGATGATGACAGTATGGACGGGTTATCTTCGGTTGCCCGTCGCGTACAAGGCACTCAGGCAAGCATTACGCTGCGGCAATTATCGGACGGAGAAATTCGCGTTTCCCTGCGTTCAGAGGGAGATTTAAACGTGGCTCAGATCGCCGGTGTTTTTGGCGGCGGCGGACATGCTCGTGCCGCAGGCTGCAGTTTTACAGGCGATCTACAGCAAGCCAAGCAATCATTATTAAAAGTAATCGAGGAAGCACTGGATGATCATACCGATAGATAAACCGGCCGGCATGACGTCTCATGATGTCGTTGCAGCCGTCAAGCGCGCGGTTGCAGACCGAAAATTGAAGATCGGTCATACTGGCACCTTAGACCCCATGTGTACGGGGGTTTTGCCCGTGCTCACAGGTGCCGATACCAAATTAAGTGATTTATTGGTTTCGGACAAGCAGTATCTTGCCGGAATTCGGTTAGGGATTACAACCGATACGGAGGATACCACCGGGCAGATTCTTTCCGAATATCCGGTTCGGGTCGACCGGGCACAATTAGAGCAGGTGCTGAACACTTTTATCGGACGGAGTTTGCAGACGCCTCCGATGTATTCAGCCGTTAAACACGGCGGTAAAAAATTATATGAACTGGCTCGGGCCGGGGTAGAGGTTGAGCGCCAGCCCCGTCCTATAGAGATTTATTCGCTGACGGTCTGCGAACAGGTTTCAGACTGTGAATTTTTATTTCAGGTCGATTGTTCCAAAGGAACTTATATCCGGACTTTGTGCGCCGATATTGGCAAAAAACTCGGTTGTGGGGCTGCGATGAGCCGTTTGCAGCGGACTCGGTCCAATGGGTTTTGTCTGGCGTCCTGTCATTCTTTAGATGCGGTGGTTGAAGCTGCCGGACAAGGTCGTTTGAAAGAACTGTCCGTCTCTGCGGAGCAGGCTTTTTCGCATTGTCCGCGTGTGGAGATCGCGCAAAGCGGTTTAGCTTATTTTTTGAACGGTGGCGTAATCAACTATGAACGTGTCCGTGGGGAGAATTTTGTCTGTTCGGCGCTGATGCGGGCTTATTCGGAGTCCGGGAATTTTGTCGCATTGTGTCGAGGTCAGTCGGATGGAGTAAAAGCTGTATGGAAAGCCCCTGCGAAACTGTGAACAAGAATTGTATTGCAGCATTTGTTTTGCCCATGCGCAAACAGCATTGGAGTATCGGGCTTTGGATTACTGAATAAAGGCCTGGCGTGCAAACGTACCAAAGCATACCAATTGAAAAAGGCGGAGTATATGGATAAAAATGTAGTGGTTGTAGGAAATTTTGACGGATGTCATGTAGGGCATCGGGAGGTGTTTCGAACGGCTGTGCGCCTTGCCGCAGAACGAGGCTGCGGGACGATTGCCTTTACCTTTTCCAATCATCCTAAAAATTTTTTTGATTCGACGCATCCGGTTCAGTTGATTCGCAGCAATGAACAAAAGCAAGAGATCATGCTGGATTGCGGGATTGACCGAGTGGTTTCTGTGGCCTTCGATGCGCCGTTCGCATCGATGTCTGCGCTTGAGTTTTTAACCATGCTCAAACAGCGTTTTGGCTGTGTTTGCGTAGTTTGCGGGGAGAATTTTCGGTTTGGGCATAACGGAGAGGGTTCTCGGCTGAATATTGATGCTTATGCGCAGCAGGTTGGTTGTGATGTTTGTGTGGTTCCCCTGCAAAAAGATGCGTCGGGGCAGGTTATCAGTTCCTCCCGTATTCGGGAATGTATACGCAGCGGCCGGGTGGAAGAAGCCCGTGTTTTGCTGGGCAGTTGTTATCAGTTAACCGGGCAGGTTCAGAGCGGACGACACTTTGGGCGGACGATGGGCTTTCCCACGATCAATTTTATTCCGTCAGATCTTTTTGTCCTTCCGCGTTTTGGGGTTTATTGCACCGCTACGGTCTTGGACGGGCGCGCCTATCTTTCGGTTACGAATGTCGGGGTTTGTCCCACCGTTACGGATCTTGGCAGGACTACAGTCGAGACGCATATCATGAAACCGTTATTTACGGATGTAAGCAGTACTCTTGTTGAGACGTCCGATACCGGGGATCATGCCGATTTTGCAATGTCGGCAGTCCATTCGTCACTTTCCTCTGAATCAGGCCCTGCTGATTTTGTAATGCTAGCAGACCAGCCGTCATTTTTCTCTGAGGGGGATCATGCTGAAAACCCCGTTAGCTGCGCCGTGTCCGGCTCTTGCAGCGAATCTTCCGTTGAGGAGATTCAATCCGAGCAATGCGAATCTTCTGTTGATCCATTAAAAATACAGCAGACCTCTTCTTTGAAAACATCCGAACAAAAGCCCTCTGCTTTTGCCGAGTTGGGCGATTTATATGGCAAACAGGCGCAGGTTTTGTTTGTTTCGTTTCTTCGTCCGGAGCAGAAATTTGATTCTAAAATACAATTGCAGCAGCAGATTTCTTCGGACCGGGAATCCGCGTTGTCTAAATTCGACGAGGTTTGCCATTTGTTTATGGATTTTAAATAGAAAAAAAAGAAAAAATAGTGTAATTTTCATAAAAAGGCTTGATTTTTATTTAAAAAAGTGATATTATATATAATAATTATTGGTTATTATGCGCAAAGAAAATAATGTACATGTATATGTCATGAAAGGACTGTGTGTATTCAATTATGTCTACCAAACTTTATCAAAGCGTTATTCAGCAAATGAAAGACTGCACAGATCGTGTTATCGGTGTTATTGACGAATCTGCAACGATCATTGCCTGTAACGATTTGTCGATGATCGGACAAAGCGTCGCCAACAGCTTGAGTGATATCATGGCGATGTCTGACGTGAGTGTAATGGACGGATATACGTATCGGGTAATCGGATCCAGAATAAAGCTTGACAATGTGGTGTTTGTAAAGGGGACGGATGCACTGGCAGAGTCTCTTTCAGGCGTGCTTGCCGTGTCGTTGAATTCGATGAAAGATTTTTACGATGAAAAATACGACAAGTCTAATTTTATCAAGAATATTATTCTTGAAAATATTTTACCGGGCGATATTTATGCCAAAAGCAAGGAATTGCACTTTAACGGCGAGGTTCCCCGCGTGGTTATTCTGATTCACCTGCTGGATCGGACGGAAGTATTTGCCTATGATATCGTGCAGAGTCTGTTCCCGGAAAAGACAAAAGACTTTGTGGTTAATGTGGGCGAAAATGACATTGCATTGGTAAAAGAAATTAAATTAAATACCGATGCAAAAGACTTGGAAAAGTTAGCACGTTCTATTGTGGACACTTTAAACAGCGAGTTCTATACGCGCGCAGTAGTCGGAATCGGTACGATTGTAACGACACTGCGAGACTTGTCGCGCTCGTTTAAAGAGGCTCAAGTGGCAATCGAAGTCGGCAAGGTGTTTGACGTAGAAAAGACGATTATGTCTTATAACAATCTCGGAATCGGCAGATTGATTTATTATTTGCCAACCACACTTTGCGAGCAGTTTTTAGCCGAGGTGTTTAAGAAAGGGTCTATTGATTCTTTGGATCATGAAACCTTGTTTACCATACAAAAATTCTTTGAAAATAACCTGAATGTTTCCGAAACATCAAGAAAGTTGTTTGTGCATCGAAATACACTGGTATACCGTCTGGAAAAAATCAGACGGTTGACGGGGCTTGACCTCAAACAGTTTGATCATGCAATCGTGTTTAAAGTGGCCTTGATGGTGCGGAAGTATCTGTCGTCTAATCCGACGAAGTTCTAATTGAATATTGTTTTTTTGAAGGTAGAAACGTTTGTTTGTACCTTCAAACGGTTATTTAGTTCAAAATTTTGGACGGGGATTAAAAAAGACAGTTTATTGCTTTGACAAGGAGGGATTTATACGATTACGCTCAAATCGGTGACGAAAACACATAAAAACGGGACCGTTGCGTTAAAGCGTGTAAGCCTGAAAATTCAAGACGGAGAATTTGTTTTTATCAACGGCCATTCCGGTGCGGGGAAATCAACGATTGTCCGTTTGCTTATGTGCGAAGATGTTCCAACTTATGGGGACGTCATTATAGACGGTGTAAATACGCAGGACCTTTCACATCGCCAGATTCCGAAATTCCGACGGCAGATGGGGGTTGTCTTTCAGGATTTTCGCCTCAATCCGTCGATGAATGTTTATGATAATATTGCTTTTGCCATGCGCGTGGTCGGACGTAAGCGCAAGGAAATTAAACAGCGTGTGGCGACGGTGTTGGATATTGTGGGCCTTTCGCATAAGACCAAGTCGTATCCGTCGCAGTTATCCGGCGGTGAGCAGCAGCGTGTTGCCATTGCGCGTGCCATTGTGAATAGTCCGAAGATGATTATTGCCGACGAACCGACCGGGAATATTGACCCGAAGATGTCTTTAGAAGTCATGGAGATGTTAGACATCATCAATAAGAGCGGTATCACAGTTGTGGTGGTCACGCACGAAAAGGATCTGGTCGAGCGGTTTGGTAAACGTGTCATTACCTTGGAGAAGGGTCGGATTAAGTTTGATACGGCGCATCCGGAGATCGTGAGAGATCCGAATGAAGCTGATGATGATTTTAACGAAGATGAGATTCGTGCATTGGAGTTGGAACACAGTCGTAGAGTCAATCGAGAAAAGCGCGTTCATTTTGGGCGTCGGCACAGAAAATCTTTATTTGAAACGGATTTAGACGAAGAAGAAGTCGATTTGTCCCGAGGCATTTTCGATGATGAACCGGATGAGTCTTCTCAACCTGAAGAAGATGATGAAGAAACATCGATTTTGCAGTCTGAAACGGTGCTGGAACAGAGGGTAGAAGCTCCTTCTGTGCCGGAGGAGCCGGTTGTTGCTGCGGATTCGGCCGTGGAGTCGGTTGATGTTGAAAAATTGTCTACCGCAGAAGTCGTTGAGCCAGAGGATGCGACGGACACCGAGCAATCTCAGTTGACGGAGACACCGTTATCCGAGGAAACGCCGGCAGAGAAAACGGAACCGGAACCTCAAGAAGATCCGAACAAGGATATTGAGGATTTCGAGCGTGCTAAAATGGATCTGGAAAAGAGTTTTGAGCAGATTAAATCTGATATTTTATCCGCACTTTCTCCGGACAAGGGGCCATCTGATACAGAGAAAGAGGAGGCGGAAGATCAATGAGTTTTGACAGCTTTTTATTTGCCGTACGCAATGCCTTTCATAATGTCATTCGCAATTCGTTGTTGACGTTGGCAAGTATTATTGTGCTTTCGGTTAGTTTATTGGCTCTTGGCAGTACTTATATGGTGATTGAAAACGTCAATCATTTTGTAGATGGCGCTGCCAGTGAAAATCAGATTGTTATCTTTTTGGAAGAAACCTTAACTGACGAGCAGATTACACAGGTCGGCGAACGACTAAAGGAAATTAACAATTTGACAAATATCGAATATGAGTCTCCCGAGCAGGCTTTGGAGAATTATAAACAGCAGATCGGAGAGGAAAATATCGAAGGACTGGACGCAACGGTTTTTCGGCCTTCCTATATTTTTGACATCATCGATTTGAATAAGTATGATCAAACGATCTACAGCATTGAGCAGATTGAGGGCTTAGGAAAATTTGAGACCGGTGAAAAAGCTGGACAACCAGCGATACGTTCATCCCACGAGGTGGTTTCGGCCATTGTAAATATTCGCCAGGTATTATCTATCTTTTCGGCCGTTATGATTGCGATCTTTTTTATCCTGTCCATTTTTATTATTACAAACTCCGTCAAGTTGTCGGTGTTCTCTCGGCGAACGGAGATCAGTATCATGAAGTATGTGGGCGCAGCGGATTTTTACATACAACTACCGTATTTTATTGAGGGGCTGATCATTGGTCTGATATCCGGTATCATTTCCTTCTTTTTGCAGCGGTTTTTGTATGATGCCCTTTTGGCACCGATTATTCAGGATTTCGGTCTGGGAGCCGCGCTGAATATGGATGAGCATTTTTCATTTTTATTTTTAGCCTTTTTAATTGCGGGAGGAATTGTCGGTATTATCGGTTCCGTATTCCCTGTAAAGAAGTATCTGAAAGTATAACTGGAGGAGGCATTTGAGATGAGACGACGAGGGATTAAAGGGTTAGCCTGTATGTTGACAATAGTCTTTTTGTTTGGCATGGTTGGGTTCTTTGGCGGGAATCAACCACAACCGCTTTCGGTAACGGCGACTGCTGCAGGATCTTCGGAATTACAGCAGGCACAGCAGGAGTTAAGTAATATTAAAAAGCAACAAAGTGCCATTGAGTCTCAATTAGAAGATCTTAAACAATCCAAAGAACAGTCGATGCAAGAAAAGTTGCTGATGGAGCAAGACCTACAGGTAACCAATGAAAAGTTGGCTGCTTTAAACAGTGTACTTTCCGGTCTTGAGACAGAACTGGCGGCAAAGAAAAAGGAACTTGAAGAAACAGAAGCAAATTTGAATCAATGCATCGAGCAGTTTCGTGTTCGTGCCCGTGCGTCTTATGAAGCGGGAGAAATTTCGTATTTGGAAGTGTTTTTGTCTTCTTCCTCGCTTTCCGACATGTTGACTAAAATCGACTTAATGACGGAAGTTGCAGAATACGATAAATCGTTGATCAATGATGTGAAGAACAGTTATATACAAATTGAGGCCTTATATAAAGAAATTGAAGAAAAGACCAATCAGCAACAGGCGGCTGTCGATGAGGTCGCGGCGGTAGCTGCTGAACAGCAGCGCAAAGTTGCCGCACTGGATAACCTGGTGGCTTCGTTAAATAGTCAGTCCTCTTCTTTGCAAACAGAATCTGCGATGCTGGAGGAGCGGCAGGCAGAACTGGATAAAGAAATTGCTAAGTTAGCGTCATCAAATGCAACTTATTATGGCGATGAATTGTGTTGGCCGGTTCCGGCTTCGGGATATATCAGTTCCGGGTTTGGGTATCGGACTTTTGATCATAGTTTCCATAATGCCATTGATATCGCTGCTCCGTATGGTTCTGCAATTGTTGCGGTCGCAGACGGAAAGGTTATTAGTGCAAAATGGGTAACTACCGGTGGCGGTATGCAGATTGTTATCGACCATGGTTCCGGATTGGTTACTTATTATAACCATTTATCCGGGTTTGCTTGTTCTGCCGGTCAGCAAGTCTCAAAGGGGCAGACGATCGGATATGTCGGCAGTACCGGAAATTCAACCGGAAACCACCTGGATTTTAAGATTTATTATAAAGGATCTTATTACAATCCTGAGTTATATGTTGTTTACGGAAACGGGAAACCCCCTCAATCCATTCATTCGCTGATTGGGTAGTATCGTTTTGTCCCTGACACAGATCGAAATGATGTGAAAGAGCCGTTGTTCAACTTAGAAAATTGTGCGGATACAGAATTTTTTAGTTTGATTTTAAACGTTGGAACACAATTTTTGAAAGGGACTTATTCTTTTGGCGGAACGATCTTTGCTTTTTAGGCATACGACAAAGATGAAATACATAATAGTATGCTGAGTTTTCTGAACAAGATTGATTATCGGTAAAATGGGTATAAGTTTTCATAGCAGATTTGCGTTTATGTTAAACGGCTTGTGGAATTTGGCTGAGGTGAATCTATGACAAAACGAAAGTGGATAAAAGTTTGTGCCTTTGTTTTAACTATGGTGTTTTTATTTGGCATGGCAGGCTTTTTAGGCTACGATGATTCCGTGCAGATTTCGGTGTCTGCGGCAGGCTCTTCGGAGTTGGAGCGAGCGCAGCAGGAATTGAGTAATATCAAAAAGCAGCAGAGTGAAATCGAATCTCAACTGGAAAAACTCCAACAGTCTAAAGAGCAGTCGATGCAGGAAAAGTTGTTGATGGAGCAAGATTTGCAGGTCACCAATGAGAAATTGGCGGCGCTAAACAGCGTGTTGTCGGGTTTGGAGACAGAACTTGCCGCAAAGCAAAAAGAACTGGAGCAGGTACAAGCAAATCTGGATCAGTGTATTGAGCAGTTCCGTGTTCGTGCGCGGGCTTCTTATGAAGCCGGAGAGACTTCGTATTTGGAAGTGTTTTTATCTTCTTCCTCACTTTCCGACATGTTGACTAAAATCGACTTGATGACGGAAGTTGCAGAGTATGATAAGTCGCTGATCAATGATGTGAAAAACAGTTATACACAAATCGAGGCTTTATATCAAGAAATTGAAGAAAAGACCAATCAACAACAGGCCGCCGTTGATGAGGTAGCGGCTGTAGCCGCTGAACAGCAGCGCAAAGTGGATGCGTTGGACGCTTTGGTTGCATCGATCAACAGTCAGTCGTCTTCTTTGCAGACGGAGTCTGCGATATTGGAGGAACGGCAGGCAGAATTAGATAAAAAAATTGCAGAGTTGGCTTCTTCCAATGATTCATATTACGGCGATGAACTGTGCTGGCCGGTTCCTGCTTCCGGGCGGGTTACTTCGAAGTTTGGGTATCGGGAATTTGACCATAGTTTTCATTACGCCATTGATATCGGCGCGCCGCACGGATCTCCGGTTGTTGCGGTCGCAGACGGAAAGGTGATTCGTGCCAGATGGGTAACCACCGGCGGCGGCATGCAGGTTGCTATTGATCACGGTTCAAAACTGGTTACCTATTATAATCATTTGTCCGGGTTTGCCTGTTCGGAAGGTCAGCGTGTGAGCAAAGGACAGGTGATTGGGTATGTTGGCCAAACGGGGAATGCGTTTGGTAACCATCTGGACTTTAAAATCAGTTACCGTGGCACTTATTATGACCCGGAATTATATATTGTTTATGGGAATGGGAAGCCACCGAAATCGATTCATTCGTTAATTGGTTGATTTTTTACATAAAACAGCGGGCGTCGGCGCAGTACATACTGCGCTGACGGCTGTATTTTTCTGTTTTTATAAGGTATTTTAGCGTTTATTTTGCATATATGTAAGGGGACAGTGTTTTATTGTCCAAAACAAGAGTAGAAAGGTCAGCGGAGTTGCCGCTGTTGGAAAGACCATGTTATCACAGAATAAAAAAACGGCTATCATATCCTCCTTGGTTACCGCTTTGGTTTTGATTTGCGGTTTTTGGGTTTTCTTTCATTTTTATCAGAATTCGTCTCGGGATCTTTCGCTGGAGCGGAAGTTAGATGAAATCCGAGGCTTGATTGAGGCCAAATCGATTTTTGAATTTGATGAAGAAACGGCTGAAAATACAGCGGCATACGGATATTTGAGTGGTTTGGAAGATGATCGGTACGCCATTTATTTTTCAAAAGAAGAGTACGACGCCTATGTGGCATCCATTGCCGGAGATGCCAGCGGAGTCGGATTGCTTTTGTCGTACAGCACCTCTCAGCCGTTGTCTGACGGTTTGTTTATCCGGCGCGTGTTGGGCAATTCCCCCGCGGAGACCGCTGGGTTGAAGGCCGGAGACCGGATTGTTGGCATTAACGGGCAGGATATTCGTCAAAAGTATTATGCCGATATTTCTTCCTCGTTGGTTTTGAGTCAAGGGCAAAGCATTACGTTGACCGTTTTGCGGGACGGGCAAGAATGGGATGTTCCGGTTACTGCTGCAGCCTATTCGGAACGGGAAGTGGATTTCCGTGTGACGGAGGATGGCTTTGGATATATTCGGATTTACCGGTTTGCTCAAAATGCAGCTGACCAGTTCCGTGAGGCGTTAGAAACTTTAAATGCACAAAATGTAAAGGGTTATTTATTTGATGTGCGCGGAAATAGCGGCGGCGAATTGGAAACCGTGTGCCGGATGGTGGATATGGTTGTCCCGGAATCGGATATTATCATCATGCAAGCCAAAGACGGCGAGGAAGTTCGTCGGGCTACGAACGATAAGTTGGTGTCTGTACCGTGTGTTGTTCTGATTGACGGAGAAACAGCGTCTGCCGCAGAAATGTTTGCGTCCTCTTTGAGGGATGTAATTGGGGCGGAATTGGTTGGAGAGCAGTCGTATGGTAAGGCGGTCGGACAGACGATGTATGAATTATCGGACGGTTCTGCGGTTAAAATTACAACCTTCCGGTATTTAACGCAGTCTCGGCAGGATTTTAACGAGGTTGGGTTAACGCCGGACCGGGTCGTTACATTGACGGAAGAACAGCAAATGCGGTTGTATTGTTTATCGGACGAAGAAGATACGCAGTTGGCAGCAGCTGCCGAAATATTAAACAGTAAAATAGGATAAAGGGGATAGATCAATGAGCACAGAAGTTATTTTGACTAAAGAAGGTTTGCAAAAACTGGAGCAGGAGTTGTCGACTTTAAAAGCCGAAAAGCGTCCTGAAATTGCAGAAAAAATTAAGGAAGCCCGTGAATTCGGGGATTTATCGGAAAACAGCGAATATGAAGCCGCTCTGGACGCGCAGGCTAAAATGGAGCAGCGGATCAGCTATTTGGAAGAACAACTGAAAAATGCCAAAGTTTTGGATGAATCTGAGATTGATAAAGACACCGTTTCGGTGGGCTCCAAAGTGCGTATTTTGGATTTGGATATGGAAGATGAAGAGGAGTATACGATTGTCGGTAAAACCGAGTCCGATCCGGCTGAAAATAAAATTTCAGACCAGAGTCCTTTGGGGCAAGCTCTTATCGGGAAGAAAAAAGGTGCTACAGTTACCGTAGATGCCCCCGGCGGTTCGTATGAATGTAAGATTTTAGACGTATCCAGAGGTTAGTCTGATTTCGGAAAGGATGTAAAAGAATGGCAAAACAAAACAATTCTCATCAAGAAGAAGTATTGACCGAAGAGCAGGCAGCTGCCCAATACAGCGAGCAGGTTCAGATTCGTCGTCAGAAATTAGCGGATTTAAAAGCGCGTGGGCAGGATCCTTTTGAAAAAACGTCTTATCCGGTAACGGCGCATGCGGCACAGATCGTTCAGCAGTTTGAGCAGATGGACGGAAAAGAAGTGTCGATTGCCGGCCGTATTTTGTCCTGGCGCGATATGGGAAAGGCCAATTTTATCGATCTTTTAGACGGTAGCGGCCGGATTCAGGTCTATGTAAAAGTTGACGATTTAGGAGAAGAAGCCTTTGCTTCTTTTAAAACGTGGGATATCGGTGATATCGTAGGCATCCGCGGCGAAGTTTTCCGCACGCATCGCGGCCAGATTTCTGTTCGGGCGTCGCAGATGCAGTTATTAACAAAGTCCTTGCTTCCGTTGCCTGAAAAATGGCATGGATTACGCGATATGGACATGCGGTATCGTCAACGTTATGTGGATTTGATTGTCAATCCCGGAGTGCGTGATACGTTCCGCAAACGGTCTCAGATCTTGCGTGAAGTACGCAGCTACTTGGACGGTTTGGGATATTTGGAAGTAGATACTCCGGTTTTGCATACCTTAGAGATCGGTGCTGCAGCTCGTCCGTTTAAAACGCATCACAATGCGTTGAATTTGGATATGTATTTGCGTATCGAGACGGAATTATACCTGAAGCGTTTGGTTGTCGGCGGTTTTGAACGTGTTTATGAAGTGGGGCGGATTTTCCGAAATGAGGGTATGGATGCTTCGCATAATCCGGAATTTACTTCGGTTGAGATGTATCAGGCCTATACGGATTATTTCGGGATGATGGATCTGATTGAAGATATGTACCGCACGATTGCGCAAAATGTTTGCGGAACCACTCAAATTACTTATCAAGGTGTTGAGATTGATTTAGGCAGCCCGTGGCAGCGTCTGACGATGGCAGAAGCGGTCCGGAAATATGCCGGCGTGGATTATGATTCTTGGCAGACAGATGAGGAGGCTCGCAGTTGTGCCAAAGAACACCATGTTGAAGTTCCCGAAGGGGACGCTGCAACAAAGGGGCATGTGTTGATTGCGTTCTTTGATGCTTATGTCGAAAAAGAACTGGTTCAACCGACGATTATTTATGATTATCCGGTAGAGAATTCTCCGTTAGCAAAGCGCAAGGCGTCTAATCCTGCGTTTACCGAACGGTTTGAATATTTTATTTATTGCCGCGAAATGGGCAATGCCTTCTCGGAATTGAACGACCCGATCGATCAGCGCGAACGTTTTGAAAAACAGGCACGCGAAAAGCGGGCGCAGGGTGCGAACGCACAGGTTGACGAAGACTTCATCACTGCGCTGGAATATGGCCTTCCGCCGACCGGGGGACTCGGCTTTGGCCTGGATAGATTGGTCATGCTATTGACCGACAGCGCCACCATTCGCGATGCGCTGCTGTTCCCGACAATGAAACCCTTGAAAGATGTAAATGCGGGAAATGATGTAGTAAATAATACTCCTGAAACCGTCTCAAATGATGTAAAGGCAGAGCCTGAAAAGATCGACTTTTCCAAAGTGGAAATCGAGCCTTTGTTCAAGGATTTCGTGGATTTTGAGACTTTCTCTAAGTCTGATTTCAGAGCCGTCAAGGTGCTTACCTGCGAAGCAGTACCCAAGTCCAAGAAGCTTTTAAAATTCACGCTGGACGACGGCACAGGCGAAAACAGGACGATTTTAAGCGGCATCCACGCATATTATGAGCCGGAAGAACTGGTTGGAAAGACCTGTATCGCTATTACTAATCTTCCTCCAAGACCGATGATGGGTATTGAGTCCTGTGGTATGCTGCTCAGTGCAATTCATACTGAGGAAGGCGAAGAAAAGCTCCATCTTTTGATGGTGGACAATCATATTCCGGCAGGCGCAAAGCTCTATTAAGATGTACCGTTTTGGGTTGTAAAACGGTATGTACTTCATAGTCGGAAAAAGCCTCAAAAGTACACTTTTACATCAAATTTACATCATTTGGTGCAGGAAAGTGTGCAGAGCCTAAAAAATCGCATAATGAACGGATAAATGGGCAGTCCTTTATTGGGATTGCCCATTTTTAGAAAATAGAAATGTAAATACGCATTTAATTTCTATTGCAGCAGTTATAGTGAACTCTTATAATGGTTATGAAATAGATAGACAAATGCGAATTTAGGAGATAGTGGATATGAAAAAGAAATTGCTTTTATGTGGGATAGCAGTTGTAATATGCGTCTGTGCCGCTTTTATATATTATGTACAGTCAGTACCCTCTGGAAATACGCTTGAGAGCAGAGAAGAGTTGTTGAACAACTCTATATCCAAAGGGGAAGGATGGTCTATCGACGCTGGCGTAATTCCGAAATACGCAGGCTGCGTCAACGGCGTACAATGGTTTAAGGACAGAGGGCAATGGCTGGATAACAGCGCAGAGCCTACGCCGGGTATGATTATCTTCTTCGATTGGGCGGACGAAAGCGGTCAGGACGGATTATCCGACCATACGGGTATCGTCCAAAAGGTGGAAAACGGCAGAGTTTACACGGTCGAGGGCAACTCCGGGGATTCTGTTCGTCAGAACAGCTATCCGGTTGGGTATTATGAGATACTCGGCTACGGTGCGCCTGCCTATTGATCGGAATGCAAAAAACGAGCCGCTTGCTTAAATGCAGGCGGCTT
>CDZQ01054516.1_pt1 | contig 59013 bp, 48 predicted proteins | sample 554831 | NCBI WGS metagenome assembly CDZQ01 (sample SAMEA3182112, study PRJEB8094) | gut metagenome | biome: human; feature: gut; material: Stool; isolation source: human stools | place: Canada | collected 2013-05-06 | reverse complement strand
GAGACCACCCTCCTTTTGCAGGATGGGGTGTCCCAGGCCGGCGGGGTCTACCTGTTCCTTCGGGAGGAAGCAGGGCTAAAGGCGGCGGAATGGGAGCAGCGGCTTACGCCGGAAGGACTGGCGGTGACCGTGCAGGGCGCAGGGAGCGTGCAGGACGGCCAAGACAACCTGTTGGTGGTGAGCCAGGACGCCCTAAGATATAACCGGCTGCTGTATCCCTCCGCCGGTTTGCCCAATATGGCGGTTGAATTGGATCTGGGAGGCAGGCAGGTATTGCCGGAGACCTTGGCCTTGGTTTGCGATACCCGCTGCCAGGATGGCCAGGTGCGGCCCCGGTTGTGGCGGTATGTAACGGACTTATCCGCCTGCGGCCCCCGGGATCTGGCATTTACCTTTGACCCGGCAGGGGAACAGCTGCTCTTCGGGGATGGCGCCCATGGGGCGGTGCCCCCCCGGGGAGAGCAGGGGATAATGATCGCCTCCATGGCCCTGTCCTATTGCAGCGGGGGCAATGTGCCGGAGAATTGCGGCCTTACCTTCGCAGACGGCAGCCCCGGGGACAACCGGGCGGCTGTAGGCGGCCGGGAGGCCCAGAGCTTACAGGATGCGGCTACGGCCTTCCTCCATTCCATGGAGGATACGTATAAGTGCGTGTCCCAGGCGGATTATGAGCGCCTGGCCCTAGCTACGCCGGGGCTGCGGGTGGCCCAGGCCAAGGCCATTGCCGGGTTTGACCCGGATGAGCCCACGGGCCATAGCCGGATCCCGGTGGTCACGGTGGTGGTACGGCCCTGGAGCGCCCAGGAACGGCCCATGCCGGACGCAGCCTTTATGGCGGCGATCCAGGCCCAGCTGGAGCGATACCGGCCGGTATGCACCAGCGTGAAGGTGGTGCCCCCCCAATATGTGCCGGTGGGGATAAGCCTGCAGGTACGGGGCCGGGGCCCCGGCCTGGAAGCAGCCATCCGGAAGCAGGTGGAGGCGTACCTGGAAACGGGCCGGCAGGGCCGGGCCATTGGAGATCCAGTGGTCAAGGACGACCTGATGGCGGAATTGATGTCCCTGGATGGGGTGATGCAGGTGGAGCGGCTGGAGCTAAGGGCCCTGCGGCCTGACTGCTACGAGGACCCCCGGGGAGATCTGCGGCTCAAGCAGAACGCCATCGCCTACCTGGGCTCCCTGGACTTACAGACCCGCTAGGGGCCGCATAGGAGGAAAGGATGAAAAGGCTTCAACGACAGCTTGTGCTGAATAAAGCGGAGGATTGGCGCGCCGCCTATTGCTGGGGGGTGGTCCCCGAAGGGGATAGCCTGACCCTGGCGCCGGGCGCCAGGCGCGGGGTCATTTGCCTATGGGGTCTGGATAGCGGGGAAAAGGGGTTTTCCTGGGGCCGGGTGTCCTTGGACTGCCGGCTGGCCCAGGATAGCCTGATCCGCACCCGGGCCTATGCGGCGGATGTGGCTCCCTATGGGGATTATCCCACCATGGAAGCGTATCTTGCCAGCCTTGCCCCCGGTTCCCCGGAGGCGGAAGAGGCCCTGGAGGCCCTGTTTATACCCGCAGGGGAGGGCGATGATTTTTACATCGACCAAAGCGGCCGCTATCTGTGGCTGATGCTGGAATTTTTTGCCTCCGGGCCTGCGCCCGGGCTAGAGGCCCTGCGGCTGCATATGGCTGGGGATCACATGTTGGATTATCTGCCGGCCATCTACCGGGAAGGCGGGGATTTTACAAAACGCTTCCTTTCCATCTTCGACAGCATTATGATGGATATGGAGCAGGCGATCTACGACTTGCCCGCCCGGTTCGACTATGAGAACACCACGGGCGCCATGCTGGAATATCTGGCGGACTGGATGTGCGTGGAGGCGGAGGAAGGCGGGGGTGAAACCCTGGCGGATCGGATCCGTACCGCCCAGGCGGATTATGAAAGCCTGTATACGGTGGCGGGGATCAAACGCTCAGTAAAACGGCTCACCGGCCGGGAACCCTTGCTCATCGAAAGCGCGGACGTGGACCCCAACCGGCCGGATTGCGCCAATTCCGCCCTATACCGGCGGCTGTACGGGGAAAACCCCTATCAGTTTTTCATCCTGCTGCCGGAGGACGCCTTTTGCAGCAGAGCCCAAATGGAGACCTTTTTGGAACGGATGCAGCGCCTGATCCCGGCGGGCACGGAATTTGAACTGGTGCTGCTCAAACGATGCGTACAATTGGACCGGCATACCTACCTGGGGGTCAATACCATGGTAAGCGATTATGTCCCGGTTGTAATAGATGAAAACACCACCATCCACTATGACACTATGATCGGAGGAAACAAAGTTGAAGGACGTTAGCTTTTTCCCCATGGAGCGAAACCGGTATTTCTATGGAAAGCTGCTTACGGTGCGGGATTTTGAGGCGGAGCAGAATTATGCAAGCGCAAAGCGCCGCCTGGTCAACCGTGTGGTGCATGGCGCGGGCGTGGTGTGCGGCCTGGGTGTGAGCCGCAGCGACGATACCACCTTGCTCATCGGCAGCGGCATGGCCCTGGACTATCTGGGCCGGGAGGTGGTCATCGAAGAGCCCCTGGTACGGCGGCTGGAGATGATCGAAGGCTATGGGTCGCTCAAGGACCAGGCGGACGCATACCTGTGCCTGGCTTACGATGAAACGGATACGGAGCCGGTAAACGCGGTGGGCTCGGATACGGGCGCCACCAGCCAGTTTAACATGACCCGGGAGGGCTACAAGCTGTACTTCTCCGCACAGCCGCCGGAATACCGGGGCCTATTGGAGACCATGGGCCGGGAAAACGTGCGAATCCTCTACGGGGACAACGGCCTGAGCCTGGTGTTCTTTGCGGACGGGGCCGTATGCGGCGGGGATGAATTCACCGTGGGCATGCTGGTGGTCAAAAACGAAAAGACCCCGCCGGTGCAGTTTACCCTGGAAGGGGAATGCGGCATTGTGGACAGCGAGGATGGCCGGATCAGCCTGAGCTATACCGAAAGCCCGGAGGAAAGCCGCAACGTGCTGACCACCACCTTCCGGGTCAAGGCCCAGGGGCTTACGGATATGGTAGCCCCCCTGTTCCCCAATGGCGCGGAGCTGACCATTGAGATGGGGGGCCATACCTATAAAAACATGCTGGAGATCCCGGCGGAGATCGCCCTTTGCGCAGACCGGGCGGCATACCTGGATTTGAAGCATCAAAAGGATGACCTGAGCCAGCACCTGAAGGGCCGGGAGACCCCTATCTACCTGGCCAAGCTGGAGCTGATCCAGTCCACGGACCGGGTATTCCTGGGGCATGTGACCAACCTGCCCTTTGAACAGCGGCTGGATCGGGACCGGGCGGCCCAGGCGGCGGGCCAGGACCGGCTGGAGGTGACCACCTCGGTGGAATCCCTGGAGTTCTGGCAAAAGCCGGACGTGAAGGCCAGCTATTCCCAGAACGAAAATGCGTTGCATCTGGCATTCGGCATTCCGTCGCCGGAGCTGTACGATTATACCACCAGCCACGGCATCGTGGATATCGCCATGCCGGGGGGCATCAAGGTGAACGGCCGGTATATGTCCGAGGAGATCCCCCACGGCTTGGGGCCGGGGAACGTGGAAGTGCGGCTGGCGGTGGAATTTGAAAACGACGGAGAGGCCCACCTGTTCGGCAACAGCGAGGTGTTCCGCTCCAAGAATAGCCCCATCGCAGCCCCCTGGGTGGAGACGGCGGCGGTGGTGTATCCGGGCAAAGGAACCATGCGGATCGGCGTATGGCTCCACGACAACGTGGAAGGCAACCGGGTGCGCATCCATTATTACGCCCAGAAGCCCGAACGGGATACCAAGCGGCTGCTGGAGAACCGGCAGGTGCGGGTGAGCATCGTACCGGAGGTATCCAGGCTGGAGAAGCGGGAGCAGATGCGCTTCAAGGCGGTGGTACAGGGCAGCGAGGATAAGGGCGTGATCTGGACGGTGAAGGACGCCGGCGGCGGCGCCATCGACCAGAACGGCATCTACCAGGCGCCGGAGGCCCAGGGCACCTATGAGATCGTGGCCACGGCCAGCGCGGATGAAAGCGTGGCGGCCAGCGCCTATGTGATTGTGGAATAGACCAAAGAGCAAGGGAGAAAGGGGTTATGCTGTGGACGCGATCCTGATCCGTTCCAGATATAAGGTGACCCATATCCAACACGCCCAGGACCAGTATGCGGCCCTGCTGGCCGTGGATCTGGAAAGCCGGGACAAACGGGAATACCTGCTGAACGTATATGAGGGGCAGCTGGTCAAAACCTATGTGGACAGCTTTGACCGGCTGCGCCACTGCCCGGCCTACCATGGGATATTTATGGATAAGGGCAGCCTGGTGGCGGTGTTCGACGCGGTGGACGGCGCCCCCATCGACCAGGTATTTTATAAGGGCGCGCAGGTAAGCTGGCAAGAACGGGTGGACGCGGCCCAGGCCCTGTTCCACTTGGGATTGTCCATATCGGACTATCCGCCGGAGATCGCCTGCGCAGCCCTGCTCAGCGATAACCTGCGGTTTTGGCCCAAGGAGGGCAGGCTGGAGGTCCAATACCAGGTGCGGCCCATGGAGGATATGAATCCCCGGGAAGAAGCCCTGCTTTTGATGGATCAGATCAAAAAGGTATTGCTCCGCCGCTTTAGCTCGCCAAAGGCAGAGATCCGCTTCTTGGATAGCTTGGAAGAGCAGGCGTTTTTGACGCCGGTGGCCCTATATAGCCATTGGCTGCGGGCCAAGGAAGGGATCATCAGGGATTATGAAGCCCTGGAGGCAAAATCCTCCCTACAGCGGGCCCTGTACCTGTGCTTCCAGAACCTGGGCAGATGGTGCAAGCGGCTGTGGAAAAAGAGAAAGGGACGCAAAGCATGAGAAATCTTCGCAAGTTTTCGGTTTTCCTGTTGTTCATCGCCGTGTTTGGCGTGCTGCTGTACAGCCTGTTCCCGGCGGCGCTGGGGGATATGGCGGAAAACCTGCGCAGCGGCGGTGGGACGCGTACCTTTATCCAGGCCGTCCAGGGAGCGGACGGGGTGGCCTATGCCCTGGAAGCGGAGCCGGGCGGCGGGTATACCCTGTATGGGACCAGCGTGGAGGGCCGGGTCTCAACCCAGTCCCTTTCCGCGGGCTTGCCCCAGGACTTTTCCGTGGAACAAATTTATGTGGCGAAAAACGGCTGCATCCTGTTGGGGCTGTATGAGCGGGCCGGCGTGGAGCTGACCCGCTATGCCCTGTATGCGGCTTTGCCGGAGCAGCCCTTCCAGCTGCTGCTGGAGGCCCCCCTGTCGGGGACCACCGCAGATCAGCGGCGGGCCAGCGCCGGGCTGCTGTACGTAACGGCCGATGGAGAGCTGGTGGAGCTGGCGGTGCTCCAGGAGGGGGAATACGCCCGCTACACCTTTGACCCCGCCCAGGGCCAGGGCCTGGTAGCTGCCGGCGCCCTGGGGGAGGAAGAGGTCCAAGCAGCCCAGGCTGCCAACGAGGCAGCCCTGGAGCAGGCCAGGCAGGCCGTTTCCCTGGCGGGGCTGCCTGGCGCCAGCATCGCCTGGCTGGCCCCCGATGGGAACGGGGGGGCATTGGCCCTCCTCTATGAGAGCGGACAGATGTTGCTATCGGTATCCTCACAAGGCGGGCATACCGATCTGAGCGCCGGCCTATACCGGACCCCCTGGCAGAGCGGCCTGGTGCTGGCCCTGCTGGTGGCGGGAGTGCTGTTCCTATCCTATGGGTTCTACTATCTGGTGTGCGAATATCAGAAGCTATACTTCCCCTTGGTGGTGAAAAACCTGTTGTGGCTGGGGTTGGCAGGCTATGTGGCGTTAAGCGCAACGCTGCTGTTTGCCATAGGCCCCAGGTATCGCGCCGGGGCGGAGGAGAATATCCTGGCGGGTCTGGAAGCCCAGGCCGCCCAGGTGACTGCGGAAGATTCCGCGGGCTTGACCCAAGCCGCCCAGGCCCTGGCCCAGGCGGACGAAGCCTATGGGGATTGCACCTTCCTAAGGTTGGGACCAGGGGCGGATGGGACCTATGAAGTATTGGCCAGCTCCGGCCCGGAGGCGGCGGGCACATCCCTACAGGCCCCAGGCTTCCTGCCCGGGGTGGCGGAGCAGCTGGCCCTGGCCCGGGAAAAGGGGCAATATGCCGGCCACGCCACATCCGGCGGCATCGGCTATTATTACGCCGTCTGCCTGAAGGCGGAGGGCGGCGCGCTCTATGTGCGGGTGCAGGATAAGGCTCTGGAGCAGGCGATCCAGGGGGGCATCCTGGAGCTGGGCCTGTATGCCTACGGGGCGGTGGCCCTGGTGGCGCTGCTGAGCCTGTTGGCCATCGGGGAGGTGGCCCTGGGCGCCCGGCGGGTGACCCGGGGGGTGGACCTGCTGGCGGCAGGGGCGCCCCAGGTACGGGTGGAACACCATACCGGAGACGAGATGGAAGCCCTGGCCGCAGCCTTTAACGACCTGAGCGGCGCCTTGGAGGAAAAGAAGGAAAACGCAGCCTTGGCCGGGAACGCGTATATGCGCTTCGTGCCCAGGCGGCTGGTGGCCCTATTGGGGGTCTCCAACATCGAGCAGGTGGATAAGGATACCAGCGTATCCCAGGAGATCGCCATGATGGTGGTGCGCTTCCGCTTCCCGGAGGCAGCCTATCAGCAGGACGCCCAGACCCTCTTTGACAATATAAACGAAGTATTCGCCCACATCGCCGGCGCTGTATCCGGCGGGGGCGGCACCATCTATAACTTTACCCACGACGGCTTTGACGCGGTGTTTGAAAGCGGGCCCCAGGCGGCGGTGGGCGCGGCCGTAGAGGTCCGGCAAGCCCTTTTAGAGCTCAACGCCCAACGGGAAGCCCGTGGGGATGCGCCGGTGGAGCTGCGGGTGGCCCTGGACCATGGGGTGGCCATGATGGGCGTAGTAGGCGATGAAGACCGGGTGGTGCCCACGGTGGTATCCGCCTGCCTGAATACCGCCCGCAAGCTGGTGGAACTGGCCCAGGTGCTGGACGCCAACATCCTGTGCACCATGGTGGTGGCAGACGCGGCAAAGGATTACAACCTGCGCTATATCGGCAAGAGCCGGGATGGGGACAGCGTGATCCGGGTATACGAGATATTCGATGGGGACCCCTATGGGATGCGGTTGGCCAAGGAAAGCGCCCGGGCCTCCTTCAGCGCAGGGATCTATGCCCTGTACAGCGGGGACTATGCCCAGGCAAAGCGCTTGTTTATGGAAATTGCCCGGCAGCAAGGCGAAGACGGCGTAGCCCGGCATTATCTGTATCTGGCGGATCGGTTTGAAAAGCAGGCGCCGGATTGGATCGGCCTGAACGGGTCGGAGCCGGCCAGCAGAAGGGAAGTGTAACCATGGCCATCAACCCCTTGGACGTAATAGGGAACCAGGTAAAAAGCGCGGCCCGGAACCAGGTGCGGACGGCCCAGGCGGAGTTCCGCCGGGAGACCAGCATCGTGGGCTATGCCAACGCCCGGATCGGCGCTGCCGCCAAAAAGCTGGACCAGGCCCGGAAAAAGCCGGCCAACGCCAGGCGGACGAAGGCGGGGGTCTATGTGCAGGAGCACCCGGCCATCCTGGCCCCGGACGGCTATGTGCGCCGTTCCCCGGTCCAGCCCCTCCGCGTGGCGCCGGATTATTATAAACGCTTGGCCCGCCGGATCATCGGCGGGGTGGTGGCGGTGGCGATACTTGCAGGCATTGCAGTGCTGTTGATACAATATTTACTGTAATAATCCCCCAAAGGGCCTCGGCCCAGGCAGGATGATCTTTCCAGGGAGGATCCATACGTGATCGCAAGATTTTTTCAACAACTCCTAAATTCATGCGGATTGGTGTTCCGTACCTTCCGGGCCTTCCTTACCCGGCAGGTGGTGGGGCTTCGGGCCCGTATCCGCCGGGTCACCAGCCTGTCCCGCCAGGCGGTCCGCTTGGTGCCAAAGGCGATGTCTACGGTGGCGGTGGCCGGGAAAAAACCTACCAAGCGGGAGGATTTTGTTGAGACCAAGCGATTGTTCGTGGCCAAGTCCCTGCTGATCATGCTGGTATTGGGATTGATCGCCTTTGGTTTGCTGTTTTATTTCGTGATTTGGCCCTGGCTGGTGCGGATGTTCTTTACCGCCCGGCTGTACCAGAACGATGAGGCGGTGGCCACCTATAGCGGAAAGGTGGTCGTGTGCTACGACGAGGAAAAGGATATGCCCATGCTCCAGGGCAAAATGGAGGACGGCATGATCCAGGGCCAGGGCAAAGCCTATGACGAGGCGGGCCGGGTCCAGTATGAAGGCGCCTTTGTAAACGGATTGTACGAGGGCAAGGGCAGCTATTATGAAGAAGGGGTGCTGGTGTATACCGGCGACTTTGCCGGCGGGGTCTATGAAGGCAAGGGCACCCTGTATGAGGACGGAGAGATCCTATACGAAGGCCAGTTTGCAGGCGGCTTGCGGGAAGGTACCGGCACCGCCTATGAAGATGGCGTCGTATGCTATAAGGGGGACTTTGCCGCAGATCTATACGACGGTACGGGCACCTCCTATTATCCCAATGGGGAGATCCTCCATCGGGGCGGCTATTTGCAGGGAAAATACGACGGCGAGGGCACCTTGTACTATGAAAACGGCCAGGTGCAGTATAAGGGCGGCTTCCTGGACGGCCTGTATGACCAAACGGGCAACCTTTACAATGAGGACGGCAGCCTATTATACCAGGGCGGGTTCCTGCAAGGGCTGTATTCCGGGGACGGGATGCTGAACATCACCAAGGACCTGCGGCTCACGGGTACCTTTGAAGCCGGGGAACCGGTGGGGGCGGTGACCATCCATTGGGGCGGCAAGCTCTATTACGAGGGCTATGTGGAAGGGCTGGTGCCCCATGGGGAAGGCACCCTGTATGCCAGCACCGGCGAATCCATTTACGTTGGCAATATGATCCATGGGGTGCCGGATCTGGGAGCGCTACTCAACAAGACCGGAGACGAGGTACGGGCGGCCTTTGGGGAAGCGGAGCTGATGGAGACCCCCGGGGAACGCAACGGGTTCTCCATCAACAACAAAGCCCTGGGCGTGACCCTGTTCTGCACCTACAAGACCGAAGAGGCGGACCCCACGGTATATTATGTGTACGGCTATGACCGGGATGCGGACCCCTTTGCGGAGGCCATGTCCTGGCATACCCCGGCGGAATATGAGGCCCAGGCTGCGGGCTATGACAAGCAGGAGCGGGATGAGTCCGCCGTGTTTACCGGCGGGGGGCCCTATCCCAACGGCACCTATCACCGGACCGCCTATTATTACGAGGACTATGTATTCGTAGGCTGGAGCCAGCCCGGGGAAACGGAATGGGTGATGGTGGAATGGATCGTGAACCAGAGCCTGCCGGGCGCGACCGGGTCAGGGAGCGCCGGGGAGGAGGGGAACGCCGGCCGGATGGATAGCCTACTGGGCAAGCTGGGGCTGACGGAGGATGCCGGGGCCACCGGGGAAGCCGTAGGGGATTCCCAAACAGAGGCGCAAACAAGCGGCGGCGCCGCTGAAACCACCCAAACGTCCGCCGCTGCCGCCAGCAGCGGGGCAACGGCCGCCCTATCCGCGGCCAGCGAAACGCCGGGCTGCAAATATTACGGCACGGCGGCGCCGGCGGCGCTGTTAGGCGCCACCTCCGGAGCCTCTTTGGAAGCGGGGCTGACCGCCATGGCGGATTATTATTTGCAGGGAGAGACCCGGCAAGCCATGGAGGAACAGGCGGCTTGGAAGAAGGCCCTGCTGACGGCGGAGGAGGAAAAGTGCAGCATGGGCACAGGCAGCCAGGAGACGGTGGACGCCCTGACGGCGGAGGTAAACAAGCTGGAGTTGAGCGCCAACCGGGCCATGGTGGCCATGGAGAAGATCCAGCTGGAAACCAAGGGTACCCTGACGGGGACATTGGCGGATTATGACTTGACGGAGGCGCTGTTTTTGGTGGACCCGGCCACCTTGGATGTGGACGCGTTACAGGGGGCGGGAAATAGCGAGGCCATCGCCCTGGGGTTGATGGATCTGGAACTGGCCTGGCAGGAGCTGCTGCAAGCCCAGACGGATTACAATACCGCCAAAGGGGATATGGAAAAAGCCCTGGAGGGATACGCCATGGGCACGGTGGATGAGACCGCCCGTTGGGACGCCCTGTGCGCCCACAGCCAGGCAACGGTGGAGCTGCACACGGCCATCCATGGCTGCGCGGTGCAGATGTACGCCTTGAATACCTTGACCAATGGGATGCTGGCCAGCCAGTATGATTGGCTGGCGGCCTTAAGCCGATAGGAGGGAAGGACGGATGGCAGACTATACGGCCTTTGTGGAGGCGGGAAACGGCCTGGTGGAGCTTTTGCGGGAGAATATGACCCCAGAGCCCATCAGCAAGCGGGATCTGATATCCCTGTGTTCCCCCCATGAAAGCGAAAACAACCAGCTTACCGTTTATCTGTTCCACATTGAGGAGGATAAGCAGGCCGCGCCCCAGGCGGGCTATATGCAACAGACCCGGAACATGCAGCGCATGGCCCCTTCCCGCTTTCAGCTGAGCTTTTTGATCACCGCCCACTCCAAGGCCCCCGCCCAGCTGCGGGAGGCGGATCAATACCGGATGCTGGGGGCGGCGATCCAGGTGCTCAAGGACCAGCCCGTGTTGGACCGGAAGTATTTGCAGGGGTCCCTGTTGGATACCGGGGCGGCCATCCATATTTCCGTGGAGCGGCCCAACTTCGACCAGATGATCAAGATCTGGAACAATACCACCAAGCCCTATAAGCTATCCATCGTGTGCAAGCTGGAAGGCATCCTTATCGACAGCAAGCGCACCCGCCGGGTGGCCCGGGTGGGCGACGTGGCCATCGCGTTGGACGAAAAGGCCGGCATCCGGGAAGGAGGCAACCTATGATCCGCGTACGGTTGAGCGCAGCTTTGGCTGTGCGGGATGGGTTTACCGGCAAGCCTATGGCCCAAAACGCCGTGGGGTGTATCCTGGACGGCCAGGTTTGCCATCCGGGCTACCGCCCAGGCGGTTACCTGATCTTCACCAACCTGGCCCCCGGGCCCCATACGGTAGTGTTGCGGGGCGGGCGGTATCGGGATGAGAAGATCCTATTGGAGATCCCGGAAACCGGCCATGTGGAGCGAAACGTCACATTAAAGCCAGCCCCCAATTACCCCCTTTACTGCCAGATGACCCAGCTTTCCGCCACCTTGACGGAGCGGGGGAAACCGGTGGCGGACCGCACCCTATGGGTAGCGGCCAAGGCCGCCATGACGGATCTGAAGCTGGCCCAGGATACGGCGGAGGCGGGCAGCCAGGAGGCCAAGTTGTATTTCCGGGGCGGGCCTGAGGGGCGTTTCCCGGGAAATTATCTGATCGTGGATGGAAAAAACAGCGAAGTGGTAGCCATTTCCGGCGCAGAGGGCGGGCACGCCACCTTGGACACCCCTCTGCAGTATTCCCATAAACGGGGGGCGGCCTTTTACCCCGCCCAGGAATATCATACAGACGAAAAGGGGCAGATCCTGGCATTTTTCCGGGAGCCTGTACCGGCTTATATACTGGACCCCGATAAAGCGAACCTGACGGAATGGAAGCTGGATAAGGGGATCAATCAGGTAGAGTTGGGCCCAAAGCCCAAAGAAAAGGAGTAAGCTATGGCGATGCAAACAGCCAATACGGCTGTATGTCAATGTTCCTTCGGCGCCGCGCCCGCATCCCTGCCGGTGCCCCCCGCCTGCAAGGTATTGGCCTGCGGCTTGCCCGCGGCCACGGTGATGGACAATAAGCTGCCGCCCTTTGGCATGTGCAGCAGCCTGGCCAATCCGGCGGTATCCGCAGCCACCGCCGCCGCCGGCGGGGTGCTGACCCCGCAGCCCTGCTCCCCGGTGCTGACCGCCCCTTGGATGCCGGGCTCCCTCACGGTGCAGATCGGCGGCAAAAGCGCGCTGAACAATACCAGCAAGCTGCTGTGCGCCTATGGCGGGGTGATCCAGGTGGTTTCCCCCATGGCCACAACGGTGGTCATTCCCTGATATGTGGTGGGAACGGAAGCCCCAGGGGGAGCGGCAAAAGGAATCCCCCAGCAGCCCGCCCCAGCGGGAGGCGGAAACCTTGGAGGTGGGCCAGGTGGCCTACGGAAAGCTGGATGCGCCCTATCAGGACCAATGGGAACTGATGGAGGACGCCTTCGCCCTGATAGATTACCGGCTGTATCTTTACTACAAATACCATCAATGGTTAGGGCCCCAGGGGGATATGCGGAATATGCTGGGGCTGGTGGTGAGCCGGGAGGAGTTTGAGCATAACCTGACCAAGGCAGCCCAGACCGGGCTGATGGAAAAGCTGGCCCCCGAGGAGCTGGAACAGATCCGGGTGGGGGAAGCTGTGCTGGAACGGCGGCTGGCCTTGACGGCGCCAGACGCCTTCCCCCTGCTAAAGGTATTCCAGCGCTTTGGGCTGGACCCCTTTTCCCGCTGGGTGCTCACCCTGTGCTACGGGGCCCGGCTGGATACCAAGTACGAGCGGCTGCTGGCCTATTTGCAGGACGATATCACCAAGAAAAACCCTACCGTCCAGTTGGCGGTGCAGCTATATTTGCCCCAGGGGGAATCGGTGGAAGCCTATACCGCCGCCTTTGCCCGGGAGAGCCTGTTCAATTCCCTGTTCCAGCGGGAGGCCCTGCTGGAGGGAAATTTGCAGCTAAAACCCATGGTGCTGGCCTTTTTAAGCGCCGGCAGCCTGGAATCCGGCAATGGCCTCCGCATCTTCGACGGGGCGGAGGAGACCCCGGCGGACCCCCTGGTGATCGGCCGAGACCTGGCGGCAGCCCTGGATGGGGCCATGGCAGGCGGGCCTCAGGCCATTGCCATTACCGGTCCCGAAGGGTCGGGACGCCGGTTCCAGATCCAGCATCTGATGGCCCGGCAAAAGGCCAAGTGCCTATTTGCCGATATGGAGACCTTGGAGCACCGGCCCAAGGCGGTGGAAGAGGCGGTTTTGGCCGCCCGGCTATTGGACGCCTATGTATGCTTCCACGGCCTGGATACCACGGGCCCCGAGGGGGAGGTGGAGCCTGCGTCCCCGGCCCTGACCGAGGCCATTGCCCAGGCCGATATCAGCCGGGAGCCGGTGTTCCTGCTGTCCAAGCGGCGGATACCCAGGCCGGTGCGGCCTGCCACGGTGGAGTTCTCCATCCCCGCCCCCAAGGAATCGGAACGGCTGGCCCTGTTTACCCATTACTTTGCCCAGGTCCCCATGGAAGCCCAGGTGCAGCTCCAGGAACTATCCGTCAAGTTCCGCTTCGTGCCCCGGCAGATCAAAGGGGCGGCCATGCAGGCGGCGGGCCTTGGCCGGATCCAGGATAAGCCCCTGGATAACCGTGCCATACACGCATGCTGCTACCGGCAGGTGGTGCATAGGCTGGATAAACTGGCCCGGCGGGTGGAGCCCTGCTATACCTGGGAGGACGTGGTGCTGCCCCAGTCCCAGAAGCGGCTGATGCAGCAGGCCTGCAACCATATCCGCTACCAGCACCGGGTCTACCAGGAATGGGGCTTTGAGAAAAAGCTGGGCTATGGCAAGGGTTTGTCCATCCTGTTCGCAGGTGCGCCGGGCACGGGCAAGACCATGTGCGCCCAGGTGATCGCCCGGGAGCTGAATATGGAGATGTATAAGATCAACATCTCCCAGATCGTCAGCAAGTATATCGGCGAAACGGAAAAGAACCTGCAAGCCGTATTCAACGAGGCCCGCAATTCCAATTGCATCCTGTTCTTCGACGAGTGCGACGCCATTTTCGGCAAGCGGAGCGACGTAAAGGACGCCCACGACCGGAACGCCAACGTGGAGGTGGCCTATCTGCTCCAGCAGATCGAGGATTACGACGGGGTGTGCGTGCTGGCCACCAACCTGGTGCAGAACATCGACGCGGCGTTTATGCGGCGCATCACCTACGTGGTGCATTTCCCCTTCCCGGAGCCGCCCCAGCGCAAGGAGATCTATTTGCGTACCCTGCCAAAGGACGCGCCGGTGGAGGACGGGGTGGATTGGGACTTTGTGGCGGAAAAGTTCGAGCTGTCCGGCGGCCATATCAAAAATATCGTGTTGGGCGCGGCATTTATGGCGGCGGGGGAGGATCGGCCCATCCACATGCGGCACGTGCTCACGGCGGCGGTGAACGAGATGCGCAAGAACGAGATCGTAGTGGTACGGGAGGAGTTGCGAGAATACGCGGACCTTTTGGAAGAATAAGCAATAAGAGCGGAAAGCAAGGAACGGGCACAATTGTGTTGACGGGAGCAAGGCTAGACGCGGCATAGGAGGAAAAAATGGCGTATCAATTGGTAAAAAAGCCCCGGGAGATTCCAGCGGGCAGCTATGAAAAGATGGACGTACAAGCGCCGAACACCCAGGCGGCGGGCGGGGCTTACGGCCTGGAACAGCCGGGACTTGGGGATGCCCTGGATGCCCAGATGCAGGCGCGGATGTCTCGGTTTTTGAGCCGGCAGAATCCGGCGGCTGAGGCGGAAGCGGACGCCGTGGCGGAGGGGATCACGGGCCGGACCCCGGCGGAGGTCAAGGCCCAGCTGGGGGAAAAGATGGGCGCGGACTTTTCGGATGTGCGCTTCCATACCGGCGCGGACGCCGTGGGAAAGGCGGAGAGCATGGGCGCCCGGGCTTATGCCACAGGGCGGGACGTATACTTTGGCGAGGGCGGGTTTGATCCCATGGTAGCCGCCCACGAATTGGTGCATACGGCCCAGCAGGGGGCGGTGGAAAGCGGCATGTCCACGGTGAGCGCCCCCATGGGCGGGGTGCAGATGATGCCCAAGTTCCTGCAAAGGGCAGGCAGCATCGCCAAGGATGTTGCCCTGGCGTCTTCCCGGGCGATGATGACTACGGGGAATCTGGCCTGGCGGGGTCTGAAGGCAGCCGGCCGGGGCATCGCAAAGGGGGCTTCCTGGCTGGGCGGCAAGGTGTCGGGCCTGTTTAAGCGGGGCGATGGCCAGGCGACAGCCGCGCCCGCGGCGCCCCAGCCCGCAGCGCAGCCGGCAAGGCCTTTTGGAAGCACCATGATCCCGTTGAAGGGCGCATATGATGCCAACCTGATGCAAACCAGCCTCGGCGCCCTTCTCCCGCAAGCCCAGCAGATGATTGCAAGCGACTCGCAGGGTAAGGACGTTTCGGATGGCAACCGGTTCGTCTTCTTGCGGAATAGTTCGCCGGGAGACGCCCGCGCCAACTATTTTGAAATGCTCAGACGCGCCGGCAGAGGTGCGAATATCCAATTTTTACAGACGCTATCCCAAAATATAGGCGGCTTACCGGATATGTCGGATGCCAATAGTTACAAAGATCTGCGGGGAAAAGATCCGGCCAGGCTTGCGGCCATACAGGACCGTTCCGTGCAGATGACCCAGCAATATCTCAATTTTTTGGAGAGCGATCCCGACGCCATGGACGCGCTGCGGCAATCCTCCAGCAACCTATATGAGTCCCTGGGAACCTATAGCCCGACCAACCAGGCCGGCCTGGCGGCCGGTAAGCTGGAGGCCAGTCACCGTGCCATGAACGATATGATCCTACGCTCCTTAGGGCCGGATTCTGGCGCAGCCCGCAATGAGCTGGGGCTAGGCGAAGAGGATTCCAAAAAGTATATGACCGTCGTCCAAGGCATGGGCAGTATGCAGCCGGATGTATTGGCCGCTTTGCTGGATCCCCAAAAAGCAGCGAACCAATCGCCCCAGGAGCGGCAAATGGCCGCTATATTCCAGGCTTTCTTCCAGCGGAACGGGATGCTGTAAGGGCTTAAACCTTGGCGATGGATACGGCGCCCTGCTGGGAAACTGCCGGATGCGGGACGCGGCGCTGGCGCCATGGGCATTTGGCGCCGCGCAAGCCAAGAAAAGCATTTGCATATTACACGGATAGAATGTATGCTTATAATAACCAAGGATCATCGCAAAGCAGCGGCGGGGCTTCCCCGCCCGGAGGTTTTTCATGCAGGATAATACCCGAAAAAAGTTGGCTCTGATCTTGGGGGCGGCCTGTTTATTATTGGCCGCCCTGTGCTGGGTTTTTAGGCCGCTGTTTACCGATGCGCCCTTCTCCACGGCCTACGCCTTTGACGGGCCATCGGGGGTATTTCCTGGGGAAAGCGGCCGGCTGTATATCATCGACCAGGGGAAAAAGACCGTGCTCATCACCGATGGGCAGGGCAAGCTCCTGCGCAGCATCGACTGCGGGACGGATGGCGATTCGGAGCCCTATTACGCCTCCCTGGTGGCGGAAGGGGCGGACGGCAGCATCTACGTGGCGGATACCCGCTACGCCGGCCAGGGGACCCGCATTAGCCAAGAGCGCATCTTCCGCTATGACGCGGACGGGGAAAACGGCACCTGCATCTACCTGATCGATTACGAAGCCATCGAGCAGGAAGCGCCCCTGCAATACGGCAACATCCTCTCCCTCCGAGAGGAGAACGGCGCCCTGGTCTTTACCCGGAAAACCGATAACGGGTTGGCGGTATGCCAGCTGGACCTGGCCAGCGGCCGGCTCCAAAGCGCCGGCTATGACCTGCCCGGGCAATATATCTCCGACGCGGACGCGGAACCCGGCACCCTGCGGCCCATCTTCACCAACCGGCTGGGCCAGGTTTGCACGGTAACGGATGGCGCGACGGAGGTGCTGCTGGACGAGGGCCGTACCTCCTGGATGCTGTGCGCGGAGGAAGGACGGATCTATTATTCGGACATCGCGGCCAACGCGGTGCTGTGTTATGACCTGGAAACCGGCCGGGAGGAGATCGTGCTGGAGGCGCCGGATATCCTCTACGGGGTGCAGACCGCGGGGGGCCGGCTTTATACCACGGACTATATGGGCTATTACATGCTGGAGGATGGGGAGGCGTCCTATGTGGACGCCCTGACCTATAGCCAGCCCTTGCTGCGGTGCGCCCTGTGGGCCGCCCTGTTCCTGGGCGGGCTGCTGGCGGTGGCGGTGGCGTACCTGCTCCTGGCGCCGGCGCTCCATAGGCCCAAGAGCGAATTGTTCCAGCGGATGGCCATTGTGCTGGGGGTTTCCCTTTGCATGGGCTGCCTGGTGGGGTATATCACCATCACCCAGATGGTATCCAACCAAAAGGCCACGGTGATGGAGCAGCTGAACCTGTTTTGCGACATTCTGGTGGAAAACACCGATACCGAGGCCCTGGCCAATATCGATTCCCTGGCGGACTATAAGGGAGAGGATTTCAACCAGGTAAAGGAGCCCCTGGACGCCCTGACCCGGATGGGCTATGAAAACGGGATGTATTATTACTATGCCATCTATAGCACGGATGGCGAGGTCATCTACACCATCATGGACTTTGAGGAGACCCTGCCCGCCCGGTATCCGGTGTATGCCTACGGGGAGGAAGGGTATACGGAGGTGCTTGCCGAAGGGGAAAGCGTGGAGTTTGGGGGCGACGTAAGCTCCTATGGCTCCTGGGCCTTTGTGCTCAAACCCATTAGGGATGCGGCAGGGACGCCCATAGCCATTATGGAGGTGGGCACCAATTTGGACGATCTGGATTCCCAGATCCAGGAATTGGTGAAAGAGGTGGCCCTAACCATCCTATCCATGGCGGTGGTGCTGCTGATGATCATCGTGGAGATCATCTTCTATGCGGAGCATCGGGAACGCAAACGTAAGAATTTGGCCCTGCCGGGGCTGGCGGCCCAGTTCCCCCTGCGGCTGCTGATCTTCCTGGCATATCTGGTGGATTGTATGCAGGACGCCTTTGTGTCCATCCTGGCCAACCAGCTGTATACCCCCATCCTGGGCATCCCCCAGAGCGTAGGCGCCGCCCTCCCCCTGTCGGCCCAGGTGTTCGCGGCCGCCGTCATGGCATTCCTGGGCGGCGGTCTCAGCCGTAAGCTGGGGGTGAAAAAGACCCTGGTGGCCGGCTTCCTGCTGGAGATCACCGGCTGCCTCCTGTGCGGAGCGGGGGGTACCTATTTCTCCCTGCTGGGAGGCAAGGCCGTTATCGGTATGGGCCTAGGGCTGATCATCGTCAGCTTGAACGCCATTGCCGCCCGGGGCGAGGATGAGGCGGAAAGCGCCAAGGCCTTTACGGACATCAGCGCGGGCACCCTGGCAGGGGTTACCGCCGGCGCCGGCGTAGGCTCCATCATCCTGTCCTTTGGCCATTACTCTATGGTCTATTTCGCGGGCGCGGCCATCCTGCTCATTGGCTTGGTGCTTAGCTTCTCCGGCCGGGATTACAAAGAAGCGGCTGTGGCTAAGGCCAAAGAAGAAGTGGGCTTCTTCCGCTTCCTGTTCAACCGGCAGGTCATTACCTTCCTGCTGCTGATGCTGCTGCCCTTCTTGATGGGCCTGTCCTTCCGGGAATACTTCTTCCCCATTTACGCGGCGGAGCTGGGCATGAGCGAGACCATGATCGGCCGGCTGTATCTGATCTGCGGCCTGTTGGTGATTTACGCAGGGCCCCAGCTCACCGGCAAGCTGATCGCCCGACTGGGCGGCAAGTGGACGGTGACCTTGGCCAGCGCCTTGATCATTGCGGCCCCCTTGCTCTATGTGGCGATCCCCACCCTGGCCACCACCATTGTGGGCGTCCTGCTGCTTTCCGTGGCCATTTCCTTTGGCTATGCGGCCCAGTCTACCTACTATTCCGAGCTGCCCAGCGTGGAGCATTATGGCGGCGGACGGGCCATGGGCATTTATTCCCTGTTTGAAAATATTGGCCAAACCATCGGGCCGATGATATACGGCCTTGCGATGATGCTGGGATACCGTTCTGGCCTAGGGCTCATAGGCGGCGCAATGTTAGCCTTGCTGTTGCTGTTCTTAGCTTGTAACGGTAAGAAAAAAGATTCTTGATTAGGCAAAGGACGGGGGAGAAAAGAAAACCATGAAGGAACGGAATGTGGAGCTAGAATATCAACGGGTGACCAAGGCGGACTTGCCCATTATGATCGCCCTGTATGACGAGTATCTAAACGGCGGCGATTCCAGCACCGAACATCTGCGTAAAGCAATTGCAGAGGATGGATATATTGGTGTAAAATGTGTAGATAAAGCACAGGGAGACCGGTTTGTAGGCGTGTTTTCTTGCTTGCCGGGGATTTGTTTTACCTATGACCATCCGGAGCTGGAAGCCTTTGTGGAGAGCCGCTGGGGCGGAACAAAGCTTTATTCGGGAGATATCCTGGTGGTGCTGCCCGAGTATCGGGGGTATGGGGTAGCCCGGGAGCTGACCAAACAATTGCGGGTGGCCCTGATCCAAGAAGGGGTACAGAATCTGCTGGTAGAAATGTGGAACCCGCTAAATCTGGGGGACTTACCCGCAGGGGGGATCATGAAATACCTTGGGGAATTCAGCTGGATAGAGGATATGCCAGATTTTTATAAGGATCTATATGCCCATGGGATGACTTGCCCAGATTGCGGGGATGGTCCTTGCCGCTGCGGCGCGACCGTGGGTATGATCCCGCTGGTGGATCGGTAACCGAAAACGGAATGAAAAGGGTAGGTATATGAAAAAGCGATTTAAAACCATTGGCATGAAGCTAGCGGTACTGGTGACCCTGTTTTCGCTGATACTCTGTATCGCCATCGGGGTATTTAGCTATCTGGTATCCTGGCGGGAGTATACGGATTTTTATTCCCAAAAGGCCCAGGAGACCGCTGCTTTAGCCGCGACCTTCGTGGATGGGGATAAAATCGGTACCTACCTGGAAACTGGGGAAATCGACGACTATTACGAATCCCTACGTACCATATTCAATAATATCAAGCAGGAGCAAAACGTCCTATACCTATATATCTTCAAGCCGGATGAAACCAGCTTTACATACATTTTGGAAGCGCAGATCCCCACGGATGATCCGGAAAACATTTCGCAAATGGGGGATATCTACGAATACCAGGAAGCAGAGCTGGAAAACCTGCTGCCGGACGTGGAGGCAAAGAAGGCTTCCACGGAAAAGCTCATTGCATATAACCCAGCCTATGGGGCGGGGGTTATGGCCTGGGCGCCTGTGTTGGATAGCCAGGGGAATGTGGCAGCCTATGTGGAGGCGGACCTTTCCCTGTACATGGTGCTTAGCAAACTGCGCTCATACGTACTCAATCTGATCCTAATCTGCTGTATCATCATTTTAGCAGGCGGCGTAGTGCTCATCGCCATGAACCGGCGCATGGTCGCCCAGCCTATGGCACAGCTTACCCGGAACGTGCTGGAGTTTGCCAGCGGGGAAAGCCTGGCTTATCCCAGCGATGCGATCCAGACCGGGGATGAAATGCAATCCCTGTCAGAGGCCTTTGGCAAGATGGCCAAGGACATTGATAACTATACCAAGAACCTGGCGGCGGTGGCGGCGGATAAGGAGCGGATCGCCACGGAGCTAAGCCTTGCTACGGACATTCAGATCTCCCTGTTGCCCCGTGCATTCCCCGCCTTCCCCAACCGGGATGAGTTCGATATCTATGCCCAGCTACAGCCTGCAAAAGTGGTAGGCGGAGACTTTTATGATTTCTTCCTGATCGACCAGAACCATCTGGGGGTGGTAACAGGCGGCGTATCCGGCAAAGGAATTCCGGCTGCGCTGTTCATGGTGGTGGCAAAGACCATTATCAAGAACCAGCTGATGACGGGTATGGACATTGAAGAAGCCATGAGCGTGATCAATACCCGGCTGTTTGAGAGCAAGACCCCCGGGGTGGTAGTGCAGGCATTTGTGGGCGTATTGGATACCCGGAACGGGAATTTCAGCTATGTAAATGCAGGCCAGGCAGCGCCTTTGTATATGCGAAAAGACCGCCCGTTTGCCTATTTGGAAGGGCAACAAATGGGGGCCTTGGCCGAAACGGAGAACGTGCGTTACCGGAAGATGGAACTTACCTTCCGGCAGGGGGATAGGCTGGTGCTATGCTCCAATGGAGTATTTGAGGCCCAGAACCCCCAGGGGCAGGAATTTGGGAAAGAAAAGCTGCGTAAGGACCTTAATGCCCGGCGGAGCAAGCTAAACGATCTCAAGACGTTGGTAAACGTCATTTGCGACGATGTATCCGCTTACGAGGAAGCGCCATATCATCAGGATGACGTGACGGTTTTGGCGTTGGCCTATCATAAGGGAGATCGGGCCCGGGCCGAAATATCCATGCGGGCCAGAGAGGATGGCTTCCCCCAGGCCCAACGGTTCCTACGCCGGCAGCTGGAGGAAAATGGTTTAGGCGGCGCCTTCTATGCGAAAATGAGCGTGGCCACCGAGGAGGCTTTCTCCATGGCGGTGCGCAACACAGGCGGCCGTGGTGAGATCGTGGTTCGCTGTGCGGTGGATGAAACCCCCGACGGCCAGCAGGTCACGGTGACGATCCTATACGCCGGCCCGCAGGCAAATCCCCTATTGGAACAGACCGGCGTACAGCAAGATGCCCTAGCTTTTATCCAGCGCAGCATGGATACCGTGTCCTATCGGTACCAGGACGGCCGAAATGAGATTAGCTTGCAAAAGCGGGCGGAATGACCTCGTAAACCCGTATAAAGGCCGGGGCGCAGGTTTGTCTGCGCCCAGGGGAATGGGTCGGATAATAATGCTTGAAGGGATAATTATATATTTACAATAAAACATGAATATTTTATTGTAAAAATATAAGCTATAATAATTGGTCTTGACAAACGGGTAGTCAATCAATTATTATAGCAACATAAGATTTATCTTTGCTATTCAATACAAACAGAATGCATAATACAAGGATCGCTTTTTAGCGGAACCAAGGCTATTTAATCCTATTTCCTGTGAAGAAAATGATAATTTAATAATCCACTTTCCTTTCATAGGAAAGTGGATTTGGTTATATTTTGGCGATAATTCTAATGAATAAATCTAAGGAGTAAATAACATGAATATTAATGCATTACTTCAACTTTGTAAAGATGTTATCCGCCAACCTAGCCTTTCCGGACAAGAAAACAAAGTTGCTAAGATAATTCAAACAGCTATGCAAGATCATGGGTATGACATCATTACGATTGATGACAAAGGAAATTTAATTGGTATCATAGAGGGGAAACGTCCAGGAAAGACAGTCCTGATGGATGGCCACATCGATACAGTAGATATTTCTGATAGAAGTCGATGGATTCATGACCCCTATGGAGCACAAGAAGAAGACGGTAAAATCTATGGCCGTGGTACTTCTGATATGAAGGGGGCTGTATGCGCAATGGTTGCGGCCGCAGCGAGTTTTGCTGCAGCCTGTAAAAAAGATTTTTCTGGTAAAATATGTGTTTCTTGCTCTGTGCATGAAGAATGCTTCGAGGGCATAGCAACGAGAGATGTTTCAAAATATTGTCATCCGGATTATGTAATTATTGGTGAAGCATCAAATTTAACGCTGAAAATTGGCCAACGTGGTCGTGCGGAAATATATGTCGAAACCGTGGGAAAAACGTGTCATTCGTCCAATCCGGAAAAAGGGATCAATGCTGTAATGCAGATGATGCGGCTGATAGAAAAAATAAATGCACTTCCCACATTGCGGCATCCAATTTTAGGAGAGGGGATTCTAGCCCTAACAGATATTATATCCAGCCCATATCCAGGCGCCTCTGTAATACCAGGACTATGTCGTGCAACCTTCGATCGGCGCCTTCTAGTAGGAGAAACAAAAGAATCTATTCTTGCTCCAATAAAGCAGGCGATTCAAGATTTAGGGAAAGCGGACCCCACGTTTAAAGCAAATTGCGGTTTGACGACAGGACAGGAAAAGTGCTATACGGGGGCCATCATTGAAGCAGAACGGTTTTTCCCAGCATGGCTGCTACCGGAGGAACATGAGCTCGTGCAAAAAGCAAAAGCGGGGCTAAAATCTGTTGGGATTGATGCGCCAATATCGCATTATTCATTTTGCACCAATGGGAGCCATTTTTGTGGAGAAGCGCAAATCCCAACAATTGGTTTTGGCCCGTCATTAGAAACCTTAGCACATACAGTAGACGAATATATTGAAATCAATCAACTTTGTAGAGCATATGAAGGATATAAAGGGATATTGAATGCTTTGTGCATGTAGCGATTGGTATAAATTTAAATAAATAAATCGATTTTCGATTATAAATTTTAGATTTGCTTAATTTATAGAAATGGAGCGCATGAAATATATGGCAAAAAGAAAAGGTATTATGGCAGGCATACTGGTTTGCTCAAGCGATAAAGTTTTGTCTGATCACGCACTGATATATGAAGATGATAGTATCGTAGATATTGTTCCCAATCATAAGGTCCGCGGAGAGAATTACGTTATTGATGCAAGAAACTGCATCGTATGTCCAGGCTTTATTAATGCCCATAACCATATGTATGGTGTTGTATCCCATGGTACGCCCTTGCATTGTAATGCTCGGACTTTAAAACCTAGACTTGAGCAATATTGGTGGCCCCAGGTTGAAGACCGGATAACGCCTGAGTTAGTAAAATTAACCACAAGATATGCTTGTGTGGATATGCTGCATAACGGAATAACATGTTTTGACGATACGTTGGAAGCGCCGTTTGCAATACCGGGAGCATTAGCTGCTGAAGCTGACATAGTTGAAACATGCGGGTTGCGAGGCGTCCTTGGATTTGAAGCTACGCAGCGAATCAGTATGCAAAACGGGTTAGCTGGGCTTCAGGAAAATCGAGACTTTATTATTCGGCAACGTCAAAAAGGGGCAAAGCTTGTGCAGGGCATCATGTGTGCGCATACTACATTTACATGTGATACAGACTTTTTACGCACAGCATATAAGATGGCGGTAGAGCTAGACGATTCTTTACAAATTCACCTATGTGAAAGCGTAGATGAAGGAAGATATTGCTTAGAAAAATATGGGAAGTTTGCTGCAGAGGTATACCATGAGCTTGGAATATTGGGGGAAAGATTGCTGGCTTCCCAATGTGTTGTAATGGATCCAAGCGAACTTGACATGATGGGACGGGCAAATATTCGAGTAAGTCATCAGCCCATCTCCAATGCCAACAGCGGCAATGGAATTGCGCCAGTACGGGAGATGCTAGATCACGGCATAAATGTAGGGCTTGGGACCGATGGAGAAGTGGGCAGTATGATGGAGATAATGCGCACGACGTATTATATCCATAAGGCCAGACGGATGACCTCGGTAGATGTGTTGACTATGCCAGAAATATTTAAAATGGCCACATTTATGGGCGCCAAGGCGATCGGCATAAAAAATATTGGCGCCTTGAAACCAGGAATGCAAGCTGATTATTTGACGGTTCGAATGGATGGTCCTACGCCTTTTAATGAAGGAAATGCAATTAGTTTGCTGATCATGTATCGCAATTCTGCTGATATTTGTCGCGTGGTAGTTGCAGGTGAAACCCTGATGGAAAATTACGAATTACTTACGCTAGATGAAGCACGGATCAAGGCGGAAATGCGAGAGGCAACGGATGAATATTGGAGGAGCATAAATGGCTAATTTAACCACAAAACTCTGCGGCGTAGAATTAGAAAGCCCATTTATTTTAGGATCAGGGCCCTTGTCGTACTCTGCTGAAGGCCTTATTGAGGCGGCTAAAGCAGGAGCAGGTGCAGTTGTGACCAAAACTATACAAAAAGAGGCGGCAGTTAATCCTGTGCCGCATATGTGGAGAGCAGGACAAAATACTCTGATCAATTCTGAACTTTGGGCAGACTATGACGCGGAGCGCTGGATTCAAGAAGAGATCCCCAAAGCTAAGGCAGGAGGAGTAAAGGTATTAATTGCAAATGTAGGCGGCCCAACAGATGAGGCAGTAGCGCTTGCTAAACGTGCACAGTGTGCAGGTGCGGATATTTTGGAAGTGGGTTGCGGATATTTGGATCCGGGAGATTTTTATACAAGAGTGCAGGCCATTCGGCAAGAGGTCTCGATCCCTCTATTAATCAAGGTTAACGCAAATTGGAATAACACACCACAGATAGCCCTCCAATGTATTGAAGCTGGAGCAAACGGTATTACTGCAATAGATTCCATTGGCCCAGCATTGCGTATTAACATTCGTACTGGGCAGTCTTTCTTGGGAGGCGATAATGGCTATGGATGGATTAGCGGCGAAGCCATTTTGCCTTTCACAATGCGCATTGTGCATGATATTGCAAAGCATGCGCAACAAGATATTGTTGGATTAGGTGGAATAACGCGTGCTAGTGATGCAATAGAAATGCTTATGGCAGGGGCGACTGCATGCGGAATTTGTACAGCACCAATTCTACATGGGTTGCAAATATTTACTAAGCTAAATCGTGAGCTTTCAAACCTGATGGATAGTTTGGGGTATGCATCCATTCAAGAAATTTCCAGAAAGAGTTTAATCGCTGCTATACAACCAGAATCATATTCCCCAAATAAGTTCAAGTTTGATGCAGAAAAATGCAGCTATTGCAGGCTGTGTGAAACCGTATGCTGCTACAATGCTAGAACCATTGTTGGCAAAGAAAACATTGTGGACGTGGCACGTTGCCGTGCTTGCGGGTTATGTTTTAGTGTATGCCCAAAGGGAGCACTCTATATTTAATTTTTCTTACTGCGCAAATTTATCTGCAAAAAATAGGGATCATTATGACTCCTACCATGACTTAATTAAATTAGGAAATATTATTTCATATAACAAAAACGATTAGGATCTAACCATATATAAATAATATCCCGCATAAAGCAAATCGAACGGAAAATTATTTAAGAAAGAGGGAGGGAAAAGCATGGCGGATATAATGCTTATCCGAGGAGGAAAAGCTGTTTTGCCCACTGGCGTTGCTTGCGTTGATATATTAATTGAAAACGGCATTATAAAAAATATTTACTCCGATGCGTATAATTTCCTTCCCAGATCCATACCTACCTTAGACGCCCATGGATTACTTGTTGTACCTGGTGGTATTGACCCACATGTGCATATTTCTCGTAAAGCAAATAAAGCTGACGATTTCTATACGGGTTCTTTGGCTGCATTGGCAGGGGGCACAACAACGGTGATTGATTTTTGTGAGCCTGATAAAGGCGAAGGTGCGTTTTCCTGCATAGAAGACCGAAAGGCAAAAGCGAGTAGAGCCGCAGTTGATTATGCTTTTCATTTTGCCTTTACGGAAAATTATCGGGATGAACTGGAAACGCTGCCCATGATCGTGCGTGCAGGTATTCGGTCATTCAAAGCATTTACATGCTATGAAAATACAACTTTAAACTATGGGGATCTATTAGAAATTATGGGCGCAATCCGTAAAATTGGGCCAATCCTCATCCACGCGGAGGCAAACGATATTTGCAATAAGTGCGCAGAAAAACTACAAAACGCAGAATTAAATAACTTTTATAATAATGCACTAGCAAGGCCGGCACTTGCAGAATGGATGAGTGTTCAGGATATACGCACATTAGCAAAGTTTACAGGCGCAAAGGTTTGCATTGCACATGCTAGCACACAAGATACACTCTGTGAAGCTCGCGAAACTTTGGCAATAGAAACCTGCCCACATTATCTAGCGTTTACAGAAGAGAATATGAAAAAGAAAGATGGCTGCTTGTATACCATGACCCCTCCTTTGCGCTCTGTGCAAGATAAAGAAGCAATGTGGAAAGGCGTAATGGATGGAGCCATTACTATGATTTCCACGGATCATTGCGCATTTCCTGAAAAAAGCAAACGAACCTGCCAGGATTGGAGATGCGTTCCAAACGGCGTGGGCGGCATTCAGCAGAGGATGGTATATATCTTTTCTGAAGGCGTAATGAAACGGGGGCTGTCTCTCCAAAAGTTTGTAGAACTTACAAGTGCCAATGCGGCAAAATATTATGGCCTATGGCCAAAGAAAGGTTGTATCGCACCCGGAAGCGACGGAGATTTGACATTGTTTGATCCAACGTGCCGGTGGAATTTTTCCAAAGAGAATATTGCAGGGGCAGAAGATCATTCCCTGTATGAAAATATGGAATTCATAGGTAATGTTCAAAAAACCATTTTAAGAGGGAAAATTGTATTTGAAAATGGTAGAACAAATGCAAGTCCTGGCTATGGAAGATTTTTAGCACGGCCAATTTGTTAAAAGCAAGTTGAAGGACAGAAAAAGTTAAAACAGTGTGGAGGAAAAAATATGTTACCGGTAAAGATTTTAGGTATCTCTTCAAGCGTACGGGCTGATTCAGCGACGCTATACAGCGTAAATGAAGCGCTGCAAGAGGCGCTGAAATTACCAAATGTATCTGTTGAACTTGTCTCTCTGCGGGGAAAGAAAATTGCGCAGTGCAGCCATTGCAATTATTGCGTAAAAAACAACGCGCTATGTTGCATCCACGATGATCATGAAGAAATATATAAGAAGTTTATTGAGGCAGATGGATATATTATTGGTTCACCTATTTACCAAGCGGGGATAACACCTAATTTAATGGCCTTTTTTAGCCGTATTCGCCAGACTGGCAATGTATATGGCGATATTCTTGTGAATCGTGTTGGGGGTGTAATTACCACCGGCGGGACAAGAAATGGCGGCCATGAAGTTGCCAATATGGTTGTGCACAATTTCTTTACAAGTGAAGGAATTTTGGTTACTGGTGGGCCAGATGGAAACTATACAGGAGCGTGTGTATGGTCCCAGGATAAAGGGGCGAAAGGCGCTATGGAAGATAAAATTGGTATGAACCGAGTTCGCGGCTTAGGTAGGCGGGTAGCAATTGCTGCCCTAGAGCTGAAAAATGGAAAGGCTATTTTGGAAGAAGCGGGGATAAATCTAAACGAAGAAAACCCCCTGTGGGCTGAAAAGAAGGCAATGTTTGCAGCAGGCGAACTAAGCTGATCTACACAACACAAAAAAAGCTGCACCAAGCGGCAAAATAAAGGAGGAAACACAATGAAGCGAACGGTTATCTGGATTATGGTTTTGGCTATGGTTGTCACAGCCTTGTTTGCGGGTTGCGCTTCTACCCCGGCAGCAGAAGAAACTACTGCAGTGGAGCCGGCAGAAGAGAGCGCTACTCAGGAAGAGGCTGCCACAAATGAGGAAGCACAGCCCGAAGAATCTACAGGAGAGGCTACAGCCAAAGTATTCCTTAGCATTGGCCTAGGTGGTTTGGGCGATTTGGGCTATAACGATAACGCCTACAATGGAGCAATGCAGGCAAAAGAAGAACTCGGGATAGATCTCCAGGTTTATGAGCCTACTTCCGTTGCAGAGATTGAAGCCCAAATCATGGCTGTTGCAGCTAGCGGGGAATATGATCTGATTCTTGGCGTAGGCTCTGACAATGCTTCGGGAATTGAAAAAGCTGCCCTTGCATATCCTGAGCAAACATTTGCTATCTATGAAGCTGTGTTTGATCTGCCCAATGTTTTGTGCGCCAATAATGCGACAGAGCAACCTGCATTCTTAATTGGCGCAATGGTCGCAATGCTGTATCAAGAGAACCTACTTCCTGGTGTTCCAGAGGGAACGCACATGATGGGTGTAATCAATGGTATTGCTGCAACAGAAAACAAAAAGCAGATTTATGGCCTTGAAGCAGGCGGAGCTTATATTGATCCAGAATTTGAATTGGTTAATATGGACGCCGGCTCTTGGACGGATCAAGCAAAGGGCAAGGAAATTGCATTGGCGCTTTATGAACGAGGCTGCGGTGTCGTGATGCATGTGGCAGGCTCAACGGGCTTGGGAATCTTTGATGCCGCAAAGGAATATGGCGGATATTGTGTTGGCTCTGGTTCTAACCAAAATGATTTGTGCGATACGGTAATTTGCTCTCGAATTGAGCGAATGGATACGGCCATATATTCTACCATTAAAGGCTACATTGAGGGGACACTTACCGCTGGCAGCGTGCGGCTTGGCTATGCAGAAGGGACAGTAACTGTAGACTTTAGCGGGAGTAAAGTAACGATTCCCCAAGAAATACTGGACCGTGTTGAAGAAATTAAAGAAAAGATCATAAGTGGAGAAATTGTGGTTCCGGTCACTGAGGAAGAAGTTGCAGCCTTCCGCGAAGCAAATCAATAAACCCAAACTTACCCTTAGAGATGTAAAAAGGAGCAAAGCAACCAAATGGATTACACCACCTATCCAGACATAGAAACCAACGCGGTTGAAATGCGGCATATAACTAAAAAGTTTGGCAATTTTACCGCCAACGACGATATAAGTTTCTGTGTGCGCGCAGGAGAAATCCATGGCTTGCTCGGTGAAAACGGTGCAGGTAAGTCTACATTAATGAACATTCTTTATGGACTTCTGCAACCGGATTCCGGACAAATTGTTATTAATGGGGTTCCCCGCAAATTGCGGGGACCTCATGACGCCATGGAACTAGGCATACAGATGGTGCATCAGCATTTTATGCTGGCGTTACCTTATAAAGCATGGGAAAATGTTGTTTTAGGAAATGAGCCAAGGAAGAACGGAATTTTTATTGATAAAAAGGCCGCTTTTCAAAAGATGATTCAGGCAGCGGAGCGATGTGGATTTAAGCTTAATCCTAATGATACGGTTCGGGACATGCCCATTGCCATGCGACAAAAGCTTGAGATTGTCCGAGCACTATATCATAAGTGCGATATAATTATTTTAGACGAACCTACTGCCGTATTGTCGGAAAATGAAGCAGATGAATTGCTAGCATTGCTTAAGCGTCTACGGGAAGACGGTAAGACGATTATTCTGATAACGCATAAATTGCGGGAAGCAATGAATGTTTGCGACCGAATAACAGTTTTGCGTCATGGTAAGCTGATTGAAACGCGTAAAATTGTGGATACAACGGCCGAAGGACTGGCAACCTCTATGATTGGACGCCCAGTTTTATTTGATTTACCAGAACGTGCTGCCGTTCAGGGAACCCCCATGTTGGAGTTAGAGAATGTAAGTACTGGTAGCTCTAAAGAAGATATACAAGAGGCCACTTTAACAATAAATAGCGGAGAAATATTGGGAATAGCAGGCGTTGAAGGCAACGGACAACGTGCGTTTGTAGATATGCTGCTCGGCCTTAAGTCAATAACGAAGGGCAAGCTTATGCTAAATGGAAAATCTATGGATGGCTTAAAAACGGGTACGAGGCTTGAATATATTGCCCATATTTCTGAGGACCGGCATGCGCAAGGAATGATAAGCCAGTTTTCCGCTGTAGAAAACATGTTGCTGGGGAGAGAAAAGGAGAAGACTTTTCATAAAGCTGGCATTATAATTGACCAAAAAGAATTGCAAAGGGTATCAAGCGAGGCGGTAAAAAAATTCGACGTTCGGCTTGCGTCTTTAAAAGTACCCGCGGGTTCACTTTCGGGAGGAAATCAGCAAAAACTATTAATTGCCCGGGAATTTACAAAGCCAGGAATTAGGCTAGTAATCGCAGAACATCCAAGTCGGGGCCTGGACATTGCTTCTACGGAATTTGTGCAAAAAAGTCTGATTAGAATGAGAAATCAAGGGATTAGCGTCATTTTAATTACTGCAGACTTGGATGAACTTTTATCAGTCTCAGACCGACTGGCAGTTCTCTATAATGGAAGATTTATTGCAATGACTCGGCCGGGCGAATGTACCCCCCAAGAGTTGGGCTTGTATATGACCGGAGGTAAAGAATGAACGAAAAAAGCTCCAAACAGCTTGAAAAACAGAATATAGTTAGAGCATTTCGTAGAGCGTGGAATTTCGTTTTGCGCACTCCCATCAGCTCTCTAATTTTAGCCTTGCTAGTGAGTGCGCTAATTGTAATGCTGCTTGGTTATGACCCTGTTGAAATATATAAATATATTTTTGTGGGCGCGTTTGGCAACTGGGATAATATTGTAACGACACTTGGTCAGATGACGCCTGTGCTGTTCTGCGGTCTCTCCTATTTGCTAGCCAGGATGTGTGGACTTTCCAATATGGGAATGGAAGGCCAATACCTTGCTGGCGCTTTTGCTGCAGCGGTTGCAGGCATTTATGTCCCGCAAGGACTATTATGGCTTGGACCCGTTGTTCCCCTTTTGTCAGCTGCTTTTTGGGGTGGACTGGTTGCATTCCTTCCGGCAATATTAAAGCGCATGTTTGGCAGCAACGAAATGCTGGTCTCTCTAATGATCAACTATGCGCTGACTTATTTGTGTCAGTATCTAGTTAATTATGTATATATGAATCCAGACAACATTATTCCAGTCACAAGCCCTGTGATGGAGGAAACACACCTATCGCAGCTAGTTCCTGGCACACAGTTTACTTCTGGATTTCTTATTGCAATTGCCTTTACGGTTATCATGTGGTTTGTTTTGTATAAAACTATCCCAGGCTATAAAATTCGCGCTGTTGGAGCCAATACCAGCGCAGCCATGTACAAAGGATTACGAATTGGACGCATTCAGATGTGGACCTATATTGTTGCAGGTATGATTGGCGGTATTGGCGGCGGTGTCCAGGTACTTGGCGTGCATTATTACTATATCCATGGAATGACTACAGGTTATGGCTGGGATGGTATTGCGGCAGCCCTTCTTGGCGCAGGTGAACCTTTTGGTAACATAGCAGGGTCGTTGGTGTACGGTGCGTTGAGAGCGGGAAGTCTATATCTTAGCCGTATGACAGATGTTAATTCCGACTTTATATATGTTATCGAAGGAATAATGATTCTGTTTATTGCGATGCCTGAGATGATGCGACACTTTATGTTTAAAGAAGAGCCTGTACAAAAGCTGCCTAAAATTCAGGAAGCAAAAAAAGCGAAATCTATCCCAAAGAGCGAGGTATAAATCATGGAAATATTGTCATTGCTGTTTAGCCCGGAAGTCATCGCAGCTACGCTGCGCATGGGAACCAGTGTGGCGTTTGCAGCCTTAGGGACAGTCATATCAGCTCGAGCAGGCATTTTAAACATGGGACAAGAAGGACAAATGTTAATATGCGGTTGCGTGGGCGTAATATGTGATTATATTTTTGAGGACCCATACATCGCATTGGCATTTTCAATTGTAGCTGGTTTAATATGCGGCTTACTTTATGGCTTTTTTGCGATTAGTCAATATGGGGACCATGTTATAACGGGCGTAGGATTTAATTACTTTGGACGCGGTTTTACAGCATTGCTGATTACCGTTGTCTGGGGATTAAAGGGAAACTCTGAAACCGTGGATGGCTTTAGCAATTTCATGACTGCCATGGAAGCAAAAGGACAGGGCCCCTTAGCGGTAATCTTTGGCACACAAAACTCCTTGTTCTTAATGCTGATGGTTCTCATGCTAGTTCTTTGGATATTTGTATATAAAACTCCCACTGGTTTACAGCTGCGTATTTCAGGTGAACTACCAGATGCAGTTGAAAGCACGGGCGGTAGTGTATACAAACTGCAATACTTAAGCCAGACGATTGCGGGAATATGCTTTGCATTAGCAGGATGTTCGGTTTCTTTAGGCATGGCAAAGATGTTTGGACGAAATATGATGGCAGGACGTGGTTATGTAGCATTAGCTCTTTGTACGGCTGGCCGTTATCATCCTGTAGGAGCCGTGATAGCAGGATTATTATTTGGCTTCACGGATGCAATACAAATTAGGGTTCAAGGCTTTGGAATCCCATCGGAATTTGTACAGATGCTTCCATATTTGTTTACAATTATCGTTATTGCTGCATCTGGCCATATTCAAGGTCCCGCACACATTTGTAAGCCGTACAAGCGCACAAAATAAAGATAATTTTTCAGTGAGGCAGACAAGTGTATCAAAACTATTTAATTGTAAGCAGTATAGAGGAAGCAATAAAAGTGCTGCAAAACGATGCAGCCCGGGTGATTGCTGGTGGAACGGATTTAATGATAGCTATGAAGGAGGGAGAGACAGAGTACAATACATTTGTCGATATTACCCAGATCCCTCAGCTACGAAAAATATATATATCGGATAATAAGCTGATTATTGGAGCCAGCGCAACATTCTATGATATAGAAGTTAATGGGCTTATCTGCCAACATGTTCCGTCATTGTCCCAAGCGGCGGCGCAAGTAGGGTCTCCGCAGATACGAAACGTGGCGACATTGGGGGGGAATATTGTAAATGCTATGCCAGCAGCGGATGGGGCTACCGCACTTTTTGCATTGTCTGCTGAAATAGAAATAATGGGAACAAATGGCACAAAAATTATGCCCATTGCGGATTGTTATAAGGGAATAGGACAGTCAGCAATAAATTCAGAACAGGAAGTTGTCACGGCTATTGTAATTCCACTGGATAAGGTGGGAAAAAACATTTACAAAAGGTTTGCGTTGCGAAAAAGTCTTGCGTTACCCGTTGTGGCTGCTGCGGCTGCTTTGAAGGTGGAAAACCACAAGATCAAAAATGCAAGAATGGTATTATCCCCTGCAGGTAAAATGCCGTGGATTGCGCAAGAGATGACGAAAGAGCTACAAGGTATGCCTTTAGAAAAAAGGATACTTTTAGATGCGGCGTCGAAAGCGGCGGCGACGGCTCCCTTTAGAGACAGTCCCGTACGTTGTTCGGCAGCCTACAAGCGTCAGCTGGCCGGTACACTGCTGCGAGATGCAGTTATGGATTTGTATGAAGCTTGGTTGACGGAGGAAGCAATTTGATGAAAGTAAACTTTTTTGTGAATGGAAAAGCAGTTCATTTAGAAGTGGACCCTGATAAGACGCTGCTGCAGGTGCTTCGGGATCATATGGGCCTTTTGGGGACAAAAGAAGCCTGCGGTAAAGGAGAATGCGGCGCATGTACAGTGCTTGTGGATGGAGACGCAGTGACCTCCTGTATCTATCCTATTGGAAAAATACAGGGAAAGCATGTTGTAACCATAGAGGGACTGAGCCAGGCAGGATGTTTACATCCCATTCAGGAGGCATTTTGTCAGACGGGTGCCGTACAGTGTGGGTATTGCACCCCCGGCATGATTCTTTCAACAAAGGCGCTATTGGACAAAAACCCTAATCCTACAGAGGCAGAGATTCGGAGAGGCCTTAGCGGAAATATTTGCCGGTGCACTGGCTATGTGAGAATTATAGAGGCAGTTAAGTTAGCTGCGGCTATGATGCGGGAGGAACAATAAATGGCGGAAAATAAGGTTGTGGGGCAGTCCATTAGACGGCTGGATGCATATGAAAAAGTGACGGGCACCGCAAGATATACGATAGACCATACGGAGCCGGGAACGCTTTATGTGAAGGTTTTGCGTAGCCCTTACCCGCATGCAAAAATTGTATCTATTCATAGCGAAAAAGCACAGGCGCTATATGGAGTAGAAGCAATTATGACCTGCTTTAATTGCCCACAAACCAGATTTAATTGGAGCGATGCCACCGTCTGTTCTCCCACGCCAGAAGAGGTGGCCTTAGATATGTGCCTTTTTGACCAAGAAGTACGGTATGTAGGGGATGAAGTAGCGGCTGTGGCGGCAATATCTGAGGAGATTGCCCGTAAAGCGCTACAACTTATAGACGTGGAGTATGAATTGCTCCCTGCAATTATGGATGTCCATACGGCTATGGAAAAAGAAGCCCCCTTATTGCATCCAGAGGTCAACCCAGTGTCCAATCAATTGGGATGTGTACACAAAGTGGTAGGGGATATCCAAAAAGGCTTTGCTGCATGTGACGTTATTATTGAGGATACTTATTGTTTGCCCGTTGCAAAACAAATGCAGCTTGAAACCCAAAACGCCTTGGCAGTTTTTTCAGGGGATGGGAAATTGACGGTATGGTCACCCACCCAATCGCCGGCGCTAGCACAAAGGCTTATTAGCAACATATGCAATATTCCCATGAGCAAAATCCGTGTCCGGAATCCCGGATATGTGGGGGGCGCTTTTGGTGTACGCATTGGGCTGTCTTCGAAAGCTGAGCTTATGGCAGTGGAGTTCGCCAGACGGACGGGACGTCCTGTTAAATTTGTATATGATCGAAGAGAAGACTGCATTGCCTCGGAAACACGCCACAGCGGGGAGTTCCATGTAAAAATTGGAGCAGATTCAGAAGGTAGAATTTTAGCCTTACAAGCAAAAGGAATGATGAACACTGGCGCATATGCTTTATCTAGTCAGGGGATGCCTGCGTGCGCCAGTTCCCATATCCTTACAGAATATCATATACCCAATATGGATTATTGGGCGGCAACCATTTATACCAATTACACGCCAGCTGGGGCAATGCGAGGTTACGCAGCCCCGCAGCCTACCTTTGCCCTAGAGTTATCGATAAGTAAGTTGGCAGAAAAGTTAAACATGGATCCTAGGGTTTTACGTGCAAAAAATCTTATGCAGCCAGGGGATGCGTGGATTAATCCCTATGCCTTACGTACCACAGCTGCTAAAGAGTGCATAATCCAGGGAGCAAAAAAGATAGGGTGGGATGAATTTTACAAAGAAAATAAGCCGCAAACAGGCCGATATCGCCGCGGCATCGGAATGGCTTGTGGCAATCATATAAGCAGTGGCGCGCCTTTCTCCATTGAACATAGCAATGTTATTATGGCTATGCATTGTGACGGGTCTATTCAGTTTGCCGTAGGAATAATGGAGATGGGGACCGGGCTAAAAACAACCCTGATTCAAATTGCGGCGGAAGAACTAGGCGCAAGTGTTGACACATTTTCCCTTACAATAGGCGATACGGAAATTCCTTTGGCAGACTTTGGCGCACAAGCGAGTCGGGGAACCTTTACAACTGGTATGGCAGTTAAAAAAGCAGCTGCAAATTTGAAACAGCAAATGTTAGCCTACGCAGAAAACAAAAAGCAGGTCGCGGCTGGCTCGTTTCAGTTAAAAGGCACCTGTGTTTGCGATCAAAAGGGTAATATTATTTATTCGTTCCGTCAGTTAGCCACAGACGCGGATCAGGATAATAAGCAGTTTATTGCGGTGGGACAAAATATAAATGATAATGCCCTCTCGTGGAATGCCCACTATGCGGATGTAACGGTAGATATGGAAACAGGATACGTTTTTGTAAACCGATATGTGGCGATGCATGATGCAGGAAAAGTGATTAATCCGGATTTATTAAAAAGCCAAGTCGAAGGCGGTGTTGGAATTGGAATTGGATATGCTTTACAAGAGCAAATTGCCTACGGGCAGGATGGAAAGCAGATCCATGAAAGCTTTCACAAATATATGATTCCTGTGGCAGATGATTTGGGAGAAATATATGCAGGCTTTGTGGAAACAGATGAACCAACAGGACCATTTGGGGCAAAAGGCGTTGCAGAAAGCCCGGTTTCACCAGTCGCGCCAGCAATCGCTGATGCCATTCATAGCGCAACAGGGATATGGTTTAATCAATTACCAATTACACCGGATCGGGTTTTAAGGCAGATACAAAAGGAAGGATTATATAAAAATGTTTAAGGTAGCAGATGCCCATTGTGACTACCTGAATAAGGTAATGGAAAGAGGCTACGATATCATCAAGCCAAAGCCAGGTCAGACAATTATTTTGGAGAATATGCGCTCTGGCGGTGTAGCTTTACAATTTTTTGCGGCCTGGCTTAATAAAGACTATTCACTGCCAGTGAATCAGCAATTAACCGTGATGACACAAGCATATAAAGATATGCTGGAATGCCATGAAACAGCCCTGGGTGAATTGACAAAGGCGTTTGATTTTAATGCTGGAAGAATTGCCACTGTCCTAACTGTAGAAGATTTGGGCGCGCTAGGTAGATGCGACAACTTACTTCCTTTATTGTGTAGCAAGGGCGTACGTGCAGTAACATTAACATGGAATTACAATAATATTCTTGCTGGAAGCTCCATGGACGAGGGAAACAAAGGCCTTTCCCCGTATGGAAAGGAAATGGTTGCCCTGTTAAATGAACGGAATATCGCCATTGATGTATCGCACTTAAGCGATCGAGGGATTGACGATTTGTTAACGATTTCGTCACGTCCAGTTTTTGCGTCTCATTCTAATGCAAGGGCATGTATCAACACGCCACGTGCTTTGCAGGACGCACATATTCGAGAAATTGCAAAAAGAAATGGCGTGATAGGTGTTAATTTTTGCCATCTTCACCTTGCTCCAAAGCCAAAGGCGGATGTTAGCGATGTGATACGGCATATATTACATATTTATAAAATAGGAGGAAGCAAGTGTTGTGCAATTGGTTCCGATTATGATGGCATAGATGTATGTCCCACCGGCTTAGAGACGAGCGCGGATATGCAGCATATCGCAATTGCATTGCTAAAAGATGGATTGGATGAACAGGATGTTGCAAACATCCTGTTTGGGAATTTATATAATTATATTATTCAGTATCTATGATATTGACTGCTTGATTGGTCAATGAGTAAGGAGGGGCATTCAATAAATGTACCGCGTTTTGCATGATAAACAAACGTCATTTCACATAGTAGGGCAAGAACTTTCCCGTGTTGACGGCATTGAAAAAGTAACGGGACGGGCTATATATACAGCGGATATGAAACTTCCTGGCATGTTGCTAGCAGGAAGTGTATATGCGCCGGTACCACATTGCAAAATAACAAAAATAAATAAGGATGCAGCGTTGCAGGTCCCCGGAGTAAAAGCTGTACTCACATTTGCAGACATTCAGAAAAAGCAAAGCATTGCGGATTGCTATTATATTACGGATACGCCTAAATATAAGGGAGATGCAATAGCCATTATAGCGGCTGAAACCCAGGAGGCTTTAGAGCAAGGAATTGCTGCAGTTATTTATGAATATGAGGAACTACCATGTGTTTTTACCGTTGAAGAAGCACTAGCCGAAAACGCAACAACTATTCGGGATATAGGGGTTGGACTGGTAGATGGAATCCCCACAAAAGGAACCAAGGGGAATATATATTATCCAAGTTATTATCCTCTTAGAAAAGGAAATGTAGAGGAAGGCTTTGCACAGGCAGACGTAATTATTGAACGGGATTACTCTACCCATTATGTAGAACATGCCTATATAGAAAATGAAGCGGCAGTAGTTTATCAAGATCCTGCAGATGGAGTGATAACGGTTTATTCTTGCTGCCAGCATAGTCATTCAATTCGAGAATTTGTAGCGGATGCCCTAAATATTTCATTTAACCGCGTCCGGCATGTACAAAATACTGTCGGCGGGTCTTTTGGAGGGAAACTGGAACCTGTAGGTATGTTGGCTGCGCGGGCAGCATTGCTTTGCTTAAAAACGAAACGCCCAATAAAAATGGCTTTAAATCGAGAACAAGATATTTTGGAAAGCGCAAAACGGCATCCTTTTTGCTTTCACTATAGGATTGGCGCAACAAAGGACGGTCGTATCACAGCTTTTGAAGCCGTTCAAGTTTGTAATGCTGGCGCTTATTGCGAACACGCGGAATATTTAAATTTCCGGGCAATGGTACATTCCGCCGGCCCATATAATATTCCCAATATAAAAACAGATACCTATGCAGTATTTACAAACAATACCCCGTCCGGCGCTTTTCGTGGCTATAGCTCACCGCAAGTTATTTTTGCACAGGAAGGTGTTATACAAGAGCTTGCAGAAGCGTTAGGGATAAGCGTGGTTGAGTTGAAACGCCGAAATCTTTTAAAAACAGGAGATCGGACTGCAACAAATCAAAAACTGGATTGTCCTGTCTTGCTCAACGAAATGATGGAAGACATGATAACCAAAACGAACTATATAGAGAAAACCGAAAAAAACAAAAGGCAAACGAGCCAATATCGAAAGGGAATTGGTTTAATAACTTGCTATAGAGGCGCTGGCTTAGGGGCAGAAAGCGTAGATGCCGGTGGGGCAATGATTACCGCTGCATTGGATGGCTCATTTACGCTTAATACAGGCTTAGCTGAAAATGGCCAAGGGCTGCATACCGCTTTTACGCAAATCGCATCGGAAGCAATGGGCATAAACCCAGAGGATATCTTTTTTGTAAAAGCGGACACCAATGCAATTCCAGATAGTAAAACGACCGTCGCATCTCGCGGAACTGTTATGGGAGCGCAATCTACCCGTCTAGCAGGAGTAGCTATGCGCAAACTTTTGTTGGAAAGCGGAAAGGACTTGCTGCATGCTACGGAAGAAGAAACAGTAGATATTTCGCAAAGCCGTTGCTATATAGTGGAACATCCAGAAAGAAGCATGCCAGTTTCGGATATATGTAGATATAGATATTACAAAGGACTTCCTTTAGCTGTATATAAGTGGTATACGCCAAAACAACTAATTGTTTGCCACGAAACAGGCTTGGGAGAGCCATACCCGACTTACGCTTATGGCGTATGCATTGCAGAAGTGACTGTTGATATGGAGACCGGCTTTGTGCAAGTTGATAAAGTTAGTTCCGCGCATGATGCTGGAACCGTTGTTAACCCTGCAACTACTGCAGGGCAGGTTTACGGGGGAATTGTAATGGGGATGGGATTTGCAACCTGTGAAGAAATGATTTATAAAAGTGGAATTCCTAAAACGGAAAATTTAGATACTTATATTGTACCAACGGCAAAAGACATGCCAGAAATGGATATCTTCTTATATCAGTGTGAAGATCCAACGGGAACCTATGGGGCAAAAAGTATAGGCGAGCCTGCAACAGAAATGGTGGGAGCAGCAATTGCCCTAGCGGTTAGCAATGCAATTGGAAGGCATATTCGACAGTTGCCCGCCTCTTTAGAACGAGTAAGACTCAATAAAGCGCTACGCTGATTGTGGGAAGAGGATGTGAGATATATGAGACAAAATATAGAATATTTGCGACCGACCACGCTGGAGGAAGCGCTGGCGATTTTGAATCAATATGCAGGAAAAGTAAAACCTTATGCGGGTGGAACAGACATTATGGTTCAGCTGCGAGAAAATAGGAAAAGCCTGCAAGGGATTGAAGTATTAATGGATGTAATGCAACTTAAGGAGCTTTATGGTATAGAAGAAAACGACGGGGAAATATGTATAGGTGCAGCGGTGACGCATAACCAAGCATGCCAATGCGAAATGTTAAAACGGCACATTCCATTTTTAATCCATGCAGCTGCAACAGTAGGCTCTACACAAATCCGAAATAGTGGAACCATTGGGGGAAATATATGTAACGCTTCCTTAGCGGCAGATACATTATCCCCTCTAATCGCTGCAGATGCGAACCTGCTTGTAAAAAGTATACGCGGTGAACGGCTAATTCCTGTCAAGTCAGTATATGTAAAAAATAATTGTAATTCGTTGGCTGAAGATGAGTTGGCGATAAAAATTATTTTTAAATCCTTGGAACAATATCAAAATGCGTTCCTGAAACTTGGTAGGAGAAAAGCGCTTGCAATATCTAGAATAAATGTTGCTGTAGCATTTCAAATGCAGAATGGTATTATGACAGATGTCCGCATAGCTCCCGGGTGCGTCTTTCGTACGCCAAATCGCGCCGTAAAAGCAGAGGCAATTTTGATGAACGAAGTGCCAGGGGAGAAAATTTTTCAGGCTGCGAGCGAAGCCGCGGCATTGGAAATGATTGAGCAGACAGGCATACGGTGGTCGACAGAATATAAACGGCCTGTCTTGGAAGCCATGGTCAAACGGGCACTTTGGGAAGCACTTGGCCAAAATAATAGAGAGGAATAGGCACAATTATATGACAATAAAATTTAATTTAAATGGTGAAGACACGGTTTGCGAAATAAAGCCAAACATTCGATTGCTAGATTTACTCCGGGAGGACCTTTTATTAACAGGAACAAAAGAAGGGTGCGGTATCGGAGAATGCGGTGCCTGCACAGTTATTGTAAATGGAAAGGCTGTAAATTCATGCTTGGTTTTGGCAGCCAGTGTAGATGGGAAAAAAGTGTTGACCATAGAAGGGATTGCTAAGGATGGGGAATTGGCTCCAATCCAAAAGGCGATACTTGCACATCATGCGCTTCAGTGCGGATTCTGCACCCCTGGAATTGTAATGAGCGCAAAAGCGCTCTTGGATGAGAATCCAAACCCTACTCGCGAAGAAATAAAAACGGCGATAGAAGGGAACCTGTGTCGCTGCACAGGCTATCAACAGGTGATTGAAGCAATAGAAGATGTTGCACGGGGAAATTTTGGTAGTAGAAAGAGGGAAATAAATGAATAAACGATGGACCTTTATTTTTAAATCGAATGGTAGTGATCCATTGATACATAGGGCCGAACTCCAGCATCCTGGAAAGGTATTGTACGTTTATGGGGTTTCTAGTAATGAGCAAGCTGTTTCGATTATAAAAACATTGGATGCTGAACAGCCACAAAAAGGGGAATGCCTGTATATTGAACTTTGCGGTGCATTTACGGACCAAGATTTAAACCAAATAATTCGTGATACACAAGTAAACATTCCGATTGGGGTTGTTAAGTATACACCAGAAGAGCTAAAAAAAATACGACCTGATCAAATTGATACAGAAATAGCTATAAAAGAATAACAATTAGGAGAAGAGAAATGCCGCAAACTATAGAGACAGCAAACTCTGTCATTAGAACAGACTTACAAAAAGTAAGGCGAAACATAGCGCGTATTCGCAATCATATTGGGCCAGACGTACAAATCATGTATGTTGCAAAAAGCAACGGGTACGGGCATGGCTTATTTGAACCTACCTTTTTTATGCGAGATAAATGTAATATTCATTATTTCGCAACCGGGATGGTGAGCGAGGCGATTGATTTACGAGATGCAGGATTAAAAGATTATCTGTTAATTATAGGAGGGATCAACCGGTCTGCAATACCCGCAGTAGTAAGCTATGATCTTGTCCCCACAATTTACGAAACCAGTATTCCAGCCTTATTATCAGCGGAAGGGAGAAAAGTTGGGAAAGAAATAAAAGTACAAATAAAAATTGAAACAGGGTTAAATCGACTTGGCGTACGCCCTGGTGAAGAATTAGGAAATCTAATTGAAACAATAAAAAGGCTTCCCAATATTTGTGTGGATGGTGTGTTTACACATTTAGCAGAAGATTATACAGCAAAGCAGCCATTTACTGCTTTACAGCTAAGTAGGTTTAATGAGGCATTAGATCAATTAAAAAAAGCAGGAATAAAGCCACGATTGATTTCTGCAGCTGCTACAGGCGGGTGCCTGCATACGCCAAGTTCGCATTATAATATGGTCCGGCTTGCAGCGATGATATTTGGTTATGATATTACGCCGGATCCACCGCATAATAAATTATCGTTAGAACCTGCTATGAGCTGGACAACTACAGTTCTAAGTTTGCGATGTGTAGAGGCTGGAGAAAGAATAAGTTACAGCCCATTCGTTATTCCAAAGCGCCGCACGTTAGTGGCAATTCTGGGGTTTGGAATGGGGGATGGATATGTGCACAATTTAGTAACCAGTGATATTGAGCATAATGCAGATGTATTAATAAATGGTAAGCGGGCCCGGTTATTAGATTTAAATATGGATCAAACTTTTGCAGACGTTACAGATATACCAAACATTAAAATTGGCGATAAGGTGACTATTATCGGACGTGATGGCGAGGATGAAATAACAACAATGGAACTGGGACGCATAGGTGGAACCTCAAGTGGACATGTATGTTGTTCTATTACAGGCAGGCCATTTCGCTGTTGCATCTACTGACGCAATATGTGTATAATAATATAAATCACATAATGGAGTCTAGAAAAGTGGAGTTTATAAATCATTTTGGCGAGGCTGTATTATTAAAAAATCGCGCATATGAGGCGTTAAAACAAGAAATACTTTTAGGCAATTTTAAGCCAGGAGATAAGCTAAGCATAAGTGAGCTTGCAAGCAAAATGAATATAAGCTATTCTCCGGTTCGAGAAGCGTTAAATATGTTATGCTCGGAGGGGCTGGTGGAGCTTCCTCCCCATAAGCAAGCCATTGTTGCGCCCTGGAATGAAGCTGATTATGAAATGACAGGGCATTTACGAATGATGATTGAACCCTATGCTGCAGAGCAATCCACAAATAAAATACCACAGGAACGCATTGACAAGATGCGTAAGCAGTTGGAAAATGTTTTAGTCTCGCCAAAAGATAAGGTTGCATATATTCATTCCGATATGGAACTACATGAGCTGTTTCATATATATCTGGGAAGCAAATTGCTCTCTGATATACTAAATATGATAAAGACAAACAATTTGCGTTATCGCTATATGAACGAAAATGCAGATAGTGATTACGACGAGGAAATCGTGGAAATTACGAAAGAACATTTGGATATTTTAGATGCAATTGAAGCCAGAGATTCTTCGCAAGTTTATGAAAAAGTATTAAAACATATTGCTGCTTATCAGCAAAGAAGCAGGGGAGCAAAAACAAAAATCCAATCCGAACAAAATAAAGCAATATAGCTAGAGTAGCAAATAAGTTTTTACGAAATATATGCATGTTGCCTGTTGACAAAGAAAAAATCCAGACTGGGATATTTTTCAGTCTGGATTTTTTGCTATACATTTTTAGAGGCATTGCTGTAGCCCATTTCGGGCGCAGGCAAGTAAGCAGCGCGGAAGAAGGCTTTCAGCTTCCATGGAATATGAGGCTCGCTTTATATATTGCAGACGAAGGAGGCCCCTAGAAAGAATTATAGCAGCTACTGTGCTCGAAACGGTGCAGGAGGTAGGAAATATGGGCCCGATTATTCTGACGCGGCGTTGGCGGATCTTCCAGGGGAGCCGCCCTATTATAGTGGCTTATATGTTCCCTGGCAGAAGGGACGCGTTAGCCCAGGGATGGGTGGCTTTAAAATGTGTGAAATACTTTTTGAAAGGGTTGTAATATAGTATAATAATAGAAACCTGGGTTGCGCCTTCTTTCCGGCGGACGTGGAGCCTGGGCTGATGCTGGCTAGGGAAAAGGGTGAGAAACATAGAACATATCCATATGGATACTCCATCGCATATACGATTTATGGGAGCCGTTCAGTTCGGCGTGTTTTTTTTCGCCTTTATGCTGGGGGAGACCATGGTCAACGATCAGGCCGCCCGATTTTTCACGCCCCAGATGGTGAATATGGTCTACGCTGGTGGCATCGCCTGCACAGGCTTGGGTTGCCTATCCTTCGGCCTGGTGCAAAAGCGGTGGAATACCCCTGTTGCCAGGCAGGCTTGGTTGGCGGCGGCAGGGGGGACAGCCGTGGCCTGCGGGGCGGGGGTAGCGCTGCTGCACGAGCCCGGCTGGCTGTTGGCCGCCTCCTTCCTTATGCTGCTTTCCTTCGGCTATATGGGCGGCGCCGTGCATCATGCCCTGAGTATGGCCTTTGCCGGCCGGGACACCATGGGCCGGGCAGTGGGCATTTCCGCGGCAGCAGGGGTTTTATTGCAATATCTGGTGCAAAGTCTGGCACAGGATATGACCGTCCCCTTTATGGTGAGCATCGGCCTGAGCATCGGCCTGCTGGTGTTTTTCCCCAACCGGCCCATGGAGCAGCTTGGGACCCCCAACGCCTCCCGGCCTGAGACCAACCGCCGCCATGCCGCCTGCCTGATCGTGGCGACTGCGCTGCTCACCATCCTGCTCAGCCTCAACGACGGCGTCGTGGTCAGTATGCACGCCAGCGGCCAGGTGGCGCTCTTTGGGCCTGTGCGGCTGTTTTATTGCCTGGGGCTGATCTTGGCAGGCTTCGTGGCGGATAGGAAGCAGCGCAGGCTCTTGCCCATCAGCACCCTGTTCATGCAGCTGTTCACCATCCTGCTCCCCGCCCTCCTGGGGAACGCCCTGTATCATAGCAATATGGCCTTGATGTATTTTTGCAGCGGGTTTTATGTGATCTTCTTTACCGTTTCCTTCCTGGCCTTTGCCCCGGATACTAAGGACCCGGCCCTGTGGGCCTCCATGGGGCGGGCGGTGCGCAGCTTGACGACCGCCATCGTGGTGACGCCCATCCCCCTGCTGTTTGCCCGCTTTGGGTCCTTGGGGATGACGGCCCTTAGTTGCCTGCTGGTGGCGGCGCTGCTTCCGGTGGTCTGGGCTTTGCCGGACGGCAGCCAGCATCGGCCGCTGCCGGAAGGTCAGGCCCATAAGCCTGCCTCCCGGGAAGCCCATCAAATCGCCTTTTCTGAGAAATATCGCCTTACCCCCAGGGAACAGGAGGTATTTGCCCGCTTGATCAGCACCGAGGAGAGTATCCAGCAGATCGCGGAGGGCCTGTACATCTCCCGGCGCACTTGCCAACGGCACATTACAGCCATCTATGAAAAGATCGGGGTCAGATCCCGTATGGGGCTGTATCAGCTCTTTGTGGAAGAACAGGGGAAGCCTTGACCCGCTGTTCCCATGGAGTTCTGCCGCCTGTTTTTTTGAGGGAAAAGCCTTTCCCACCCCCATTTGACGGTTTGGCGCATCTGCGCCAGGCCGTTTTTTTATGTTGGCGTTGGTGCGGCATATACAAACGCGGCCCCTGGGTGTAGCGTATACCATATAGAAGGGGATCGCGCTTGGACGCGGCGCCTGCATATCTGGGAAAAGGAAACAGCCTGTCTTAACATGTGAGGATTCTTAAGGAGGAACAGGATATGAAGCAATGTGACAACGGCCATTTTTACGATGAAAACCGATTCGAGAGCTGCCCCTATTGCCAGGAAGGGGCAGGCGTGGGCAGGACCGTGGCCGCAGGGGCGGTGGATAAGACGGTAGCCGCCATGCCGGGTGGCGTGCCAGAGGCGGATCGGGGCAAAACCGTGGGCATCATCCAGAAAAAGATCGGCATAGACCCGGCGGTGGGGTTTCTCATCTGCGTCAGCGGGCCCCATCGGGGCGCGGATTTCAAGCTGGTGGCGGGCAGGAACTTCATCGGTAGGGCTGCGGCCATGGACGTATCCCTGGCGGACGACGATACGGTCTCCCGGGAGGGCCACGCCCTGGTCTCCTACGACGCCAAGCATAACCACTTTTCCGTGTCTCCCGGCCAAGGCCGGGGTATCACCTATTGCAACGACGAGCCGGTGGAGGGGGCGCGGCCCTTGCGCGCCTATGACATGATCGAGGTGGGAAAGAGCAAGCTGGTGTTTCTGCCCCTGTGCGGGGAGAAGTTCCAGTGGACGGAATGGGCAGAGGAATAGTCCATGGAGCGCATACTTGCCTGGCTGAACCACCCGTTGTCTTCGGAAGGGGGCATTCGCCTTTGGATGGCCCTTGGCGCCGGGTTGGTACTATTGGCCGCTATCCTGATCGGGGCGTTTCTGGGACGGCGGGCAAGGCGGCGGCACAAGCCTCCGGAGCCTGTCACGCGGGAACCGAAGAAGCAGCCGGCCCTGGAGCTTGCCAACCTGCAGGGGATGGGGATGCGGGCCGAACAGCAGGACGCCTTCGGCATGTCCCCGTTGGATCGGTATAAGGAAAACGGCCTGTTGGCCGTTCTGTGCGACGGCATGGGGGGCATGGCGGCGGGGGGCGCCATTGCGGCGGAGACCGTGGCCGGGCTGCTGGGGGCTTTCCCCTGGACGGATGACGGGCAGACATACCAGTGGATCGGGCAGCAAAGCCGCCGGATATACGACGGGTTCCGAGGCCAGGGGGGGACCACCCTGGTGGCGGCCCTGCTCCGGGGAGGACGGCTCTGGTTCTGGTGCGTCGGGGACAGCGACCTGTTCCTGCTGCGTCAGGGGGAGCTTTACGCGCTGCACATCCCCCAGGAATATAGATACGAGCTGGCCCTGCAGGCGCTGGAAGGGGGGACCTCCCTGGAGGCGGCATTCCTGGACCCCCAGGCTGGGGCCCTGACGGAGTATATCGGCAAAGAAGCGGTAACGTGCCGATATACCCGCATCCCCCTGGCGCTGGAACCAGAGGATACCCTGCTGCTATGTTCCGACGGGGTGAGCGATACCCTTACCAGAAAGCAGCTAAGGGAGGCCTTGACATTGCCGCCCCAAGAGGCGTGCGACAGGCTGGAGGAAGGGATCCTGGCGGCGGGCCTGGCCGGCCAGGATAATTATACGGCCATCATTTTGCGATATCATGGAGAAGGAGAAGAGATCTAAATGGAAGCGACAAAAACATCTTCAAAACGGATCGTGGCGATCCTATTGCTGGCGCTGGGGTTGATCGCCCTAGTGCTGGGGGTTCTGGGGCTGCTGGGGGGCGGCGCCATGCAGCCCTATGACGCCCGAAATAGCGTGGTGCTGGTTGCGGCCACGGTGGCGGACGATCAGGGGAACACCTCCATGGGCTGGGGCACCGGCTGGGCCATAGGTAAGCCGGGCAAACCGGTGGAATACATTGTGACCAACGGTCATGTGGTGGAGCAGGCGTATACCTATCCCCAGCTTTATACCAATGTCCAGGGGCAGCTCCAGGTGGTATTCAACGCGGCGGAGAACGATTTCGTCATACCGGAGGTGGTATATTATTCCGCCCCCCAGGAAAAGGATATCGCCATCTTGCGGCTGCCCACCCCCACGGAAAAGCGTATCCCCTTGCAGCTGCGCCCTTCCGAAACCGTGGACATCGGCGAGGCGGCTTGGGCCCTGGGCTATCCGGGGATATCCTCCATGTATCAGCAGTATAGCACCTTCAGCCCGGACGACATCACCCTGACCCAGGGCATTATCAGCAAGCGCAACAAGCCCACCGGCAGCAGCTATGAAGCCTTCCAGATGGACGTATACATCAACAGCGGCAATTCCGGCGGCCCGCTGGTGGATAAAAACGGCTTCCTGCTGGGCATCAACTCCGCCGGCATCCAGAGCGCCGAAGGTACCTCCGAAGGGGTGAACTACGCCATCATCGCCAATGAGCTCATCCGCATACTGGATAACGAGCGGCTGGAATACGCTGTCGCCAATACGGGCCTTGCCTGGGCCCCCCGGTGGATGGGGTATGTGTTCCTGCCCTTGGGGGCGCTGGCCCTGGCGGCCGGCGCATTCCTGCTCCTGGGTGGAAAGACCCGCGCCTTTGCCCCAGCGAACGCGGGGGGCGGCCAAAGCCATAGACCCGCCAAAGGCCAGGGCCCCATGGGCAGACGGGCGGTACTTCGGGGCGTCACCGGCAAGTATGCAGGCCAGAGCTTCGATCTGACAGGAGGGAAGGTGGTCATCGGCCGCGATCCTACAAGCTGCAACATCGTATTCGAAAAGAATACGCCGGGCATAAGCGGGCGGCATTGTCAGGTGGCCTACGATCCCAATGGGGAATGTTTCCTCATTACGGACCTTGACTCCTCCTATGGCACCTATCTTGGCAACGGCAAAAAGCTCACGGCCAATGTGACGGAAAAGCTGTTCCCAGGGGATACCTTCTACCTGTGCGACAATGCCAACCGGTTCGTGGTGGCCAAGGAGTGATCTCCATGGAGGGATATTGTCTGAAGAATGGGACGCTCCAGCCGGCTTTGGATAGGGCCGAAGGGATCGTCCCGGCGGCCATATACCATCTATCCCCAGACGGAAGTTGGCGCAGGATGCCGGATATCCCACCGCTCCAAAAGGGGGAAGGTCTGCTGGTGTATGCAGGGGATTTTTGCATCGCCCCTGTGGAGATCCAGGTGGAGTTTATTAAGGCCGCCGATGGGAAGCAATGGCTGCAAGGGCTGGTCCTGCGCCATGTGGAGCGGATGCGGCAAATCGATCCCAGCCTATATGCGCTGGCGGAAATAAAGGAGGAGGCCCAATGAATCCGGACAAAATCTGTTACGGTTGCTTTCAGGAAAAGGGAGAGGGGTCCATCTGTCCCCATTGCGGGTTTGACGCCCAGGCCACGCAGCCCTATTTGGCGCTGCCCCTGGGCACCATACTGAACGGCCGCTATATGACTGGCAAGGTGCTGGGTATGGGTGGCTTCGGCATCACCTACCTGGGCTATGACCTGACGCTACAGATCCGGGTGGCCATCAAGGAATATATGCCTTCCTCCATTGCCACCCGTCACGCGGACCGGTACGGCGTTACCCTCAGCGGCCTGTCGGAGCAGGATTACCGATATGGCATGGAGCGGTTTCTGGACGAGGCCAGGATCCTGGCGAAGCTTCAGAATACCCCAAACATCGTATCGGTACAAAATTATTTCAAGGAGAACAACACCGCCTACTTTGTCATGGAATATGTAGACGGTATGAGCCTGAAGGCCTATCTGGAAGCCCAGGGGGGCAAGATCCCCTATACCCAAGCCCTTACCATATTACAGCCCATCATGGAAGCCCTTGCCCAGGTGCACGCCATGAACCTGCTGCACCGGGACATTAGCCCGGACAATATTTTCATCACCACCCGGGGGGAGAGCCGGCTGCTGGATTTCGGCGCAGCCCGCTTTGCCCTGGGGGATGAAAAGAGCGTTTCGGTAATCCTCAAACACGGCTATGCTCCGGAGGAGCAGTATTCCACCCACGGCAACCAGGGCCCCTGGACGGACGTATACGCCATGGGCGCCACCCTATATCGCTGCATCACCGGGACGATGCCGCCGGATTCCGTGGAGCGGCTGCGGCAGGATGCCTTGAAGCTGCCCAGCGAGCTGGGCGTCCATGTGCCCAAATATGTGGAGCAGGCCTTGGGAAAGGCCTTGGCCGTCCATGCGGCGGACCGGTTCGCCAATATGGAAGCCTTTATACAAGCCGTAGCGGCCGCCCCAGCGTGCAGGAACGGGTGGCGGCAGGGGTGAGCGAGCGCACCCAAGCGGCCCGAAGCCAAACCGTATATCCGGGAGGCGGCCGGCCGGCTCCCGCCATGCCCGGCGGCATTGCCAGGCTCTGGGCCTACCTGAAGGCCAATCCGGTGGTTGCCTGGGTGTCCGGGGGCTGCCTGGTTTTGGTGGTCGCCCTTTGCATTATCCTACCCCTGGCCCTTTCCGGCCGGGATCGGGACTATGGAACGGTGAGCAGCGGCGGCCTGTCCATCGACGGGACCGCCCAGCCGCCGGCGGCGGAGTCCCCCGCCATACAGCCCACCATAGCCCCTTCGATCCCGGAGGCGGAGACTGCGGCGGCAAATTATGTCCAGCGGGACCTGGGCGCATTGAACGCCACCCTGACCCTGCCGGATACCTATACCCCCAGCGCGGACGGCTTTAGCTTTGTGGATCAGCAGAACAACCGGGCTGTGGAATGCAGCTTTATGTGGAACATCGGGGTGCCCATCTACACCCTGGCGGACGTGGAGGCCAATCAGACCTTGCTGGTGGAGCAGATCATCCAGCAGATGGGTAATATCCAAAACTACGAGGTGCTGGGTACCACCACCACCCAGGTCAACGGACAGGACGCCTTTTTGCTGGTGTTTGAAGCCACGGACGCCAGCGGGACGGCCCTGAACGTTAGCGTGGTGGCCACCGACGGCCAGCTTGGCTATGGCTGCTATCTGCTGCTGGGCGCTTGGCGGGCGGATGACGAGGCGGGCGCCGAGGAAGTGGGTAACATCATGGATTCCTTCCGGTGCAACGGCCCTGCGGAAACCACCTATGCCATGTGGTACGGGGAGGACAGCGGCGTCAAGGTGATCGTGGACGATGCCATCACCCAGGGCCGGGTATACGACATGTCCATGGAGCTGGATATCGGCAACGTCTATGCGCTGTATCTGTATCCCTCCGACGAAGCGGAAAAAGCGGGCTCGGGCAATCTCAGCGTGGAGGGCGCGGGCAACGTGGAGATCGGCGCGGCCGCCCATTATGGGGCGGAAACGCCGGAGGAGATGCTGGATTTCACCCTTTCGCTGGCCCAGATGCTGGATTGTGAAGCCAGCGACCGATACACCCTGGAGCTAGGCGGGCTGGAATGGCTGTGCCAGGACTACGTGGTGCAGGATTACACCTTCTCCTATGCCTCCGCCATGATAGACGAGGCGTGTTATATGGTGGGCTGTATGTATGACGATTCCACGGAGACTGCGGTATTGGCCCTATATCAGCAGGCCCTTTCCAGCGTCCGGCCCTGGGAGGGATAGCGGGGACAGGACGGACCATCCTGGCCCGTCCGCCTGAAAGAAGCGGAAAGGGCGCCCCGTTTCCGGAAGAAAGGAGCAGCATCATGCCGGGGCTTAAAATGAATCTGAACTGTCCGCGCCGCTTGGCGGTCTACGCGGTATTCGACGTATTGGACACCATGGGCGCAGAATATGCCCGGTCCATGGTGGGGGACATCCAGGCCAAGGTGAAAGTCCTGGGGAAAACCAGCGGATACGCCTTTGCGGTGACGGAGCAAAGCCCGGATACCTCCATCCTTCACGCGGCTATGCCCCGTCCGGCGCCAGGGCTTACGGAGGAGGGCAAACAGCTTGCCTTGCAATATCTGATGGACAGCATCCTGCATCATATGGATCAGGCCCTCTTCCCGGAACAGCTACCTTAAGGTGGGCAAGGCAGCTGGGAAAAGCAGCCGAATACCGCCCTTGGCCCGTGGGAAAAGGTACCGCAATGTTGCGGAAATGGCGATAGCCACAGCCGCCATAATAGAATGACGACAAAAAGAAAACCGCCGAAAACCCGAAAGGGAATCGGCGGTTTTGGCGTCCCCGGCGGGATTCGAACCCACGGCCTTCCGCTTAGGAGATTGGTTAAACATTGAATATCGCGTTATCTGTGGTACCTTATGATGCTGCCTATTATCAAAAAACGCAGAAAAATAGGCGAATGGTATGCAGCGCTGTATCATCCGAGGCCATCCCGTAAAAGGCCGTATAAGCTGTTCTCATTAGCAAAATATTAGCAGCCTCTTACATGCTTGATACGGCTCCTGCAATTAGGCCACACGGCCTGGGACATGCCTTGGCACGTAAATTGTATCATAATTATGCGGACAAAAGAAAGGAAATGCGCAGCTATCGCATTTCCTTTCTTTTATTTGAGGAGTCAAACACCATGAAATGCCTCTTTACCTACGAATGGGTCAAGCTGCCCCGTGCCCACATACCTACAGGCAAGGGGTTGATGGGCTCGTTCCTTCGGCTTGCATCCCATCCCGGGCGGCATTTCGCTCAGGCAAGGCCAGGTATTGCGGCTATACCAACGATGTAAATGCCGGCGCTTGGGCCGGCGGTATTGTAGGACTGAAAAGCATACTCGGTATTCAAGATCGCAAGCAGGCGCTTTTGGTAATGGATCAGCTGGCAGAGATGGGCTTTATTTCCTACTCCCTCAATGCCAAGACAAAGAAGCTCACCTATTCCATCATCGATTGGGTCGAGGAATGCAGCGGTAATGCCGCCTCTGGCGGCGCCATTTACGCCTCCGAGGGCTATGGGTTCCTCTGTATGCGGCGCTGTATTACGGAAAAGCTGGTAGGAAGGGGCTATTGCTTTCGCGAAACGGATGCATGGTTGGATCTCTGGTGCCACACCGTATGGGGCGATCCACATAACGCCTTCTCCAGATTGGCGCCGGTGGTTCAGATGGCGAGACTCCGGCCGATCATCACCCTGGAAAGCCTCGGCGCACGCTGGGGCTGGGAGAAAACCAAGGTCTGGCGCTTCTTTCGGAAGTATGCCGGGACCTTTTCCATATATAAGCTCCCGGGTTCCTATGGCTGCCTCCTATTCAACCAGCTTTATCCGACCGATACGGGCCCCATGGAAGCCCCAAACGCCGCCGCCATTATGCGTGTTCTGAAGGAAATACGTTTTATGGGCGTAAAAACGCATTTTACAGGCACAGACCACCAGCGGATCAATCAATATACGCTATGGTTCAGCAAAAGGATCTGCCTCGGGAACCTCAACAACGGGTGTCCCTCTCCATGCCACCCGGCTGTTGATCGTGTTGCACTTTGGACCCCATATCATACGCGCGCGTATTCTTCTCTCCCAAAGCGTAAGGATGACTGCACGGGTGAGATCAATATAGGCTCCCCCAAGACAGGATTACAGCCCTCCTCGGCTACGGCGATATGCCTGGCCATAACCATAGACGCAAGGAGGAATATCCAGATGAAAAAGCAAGACCTTGCCAACGTCCCACAAAGGGATATCTATACCCAGCAGGAAAGCAAGCTATCCATGCAGTCCCATGCGTTTGTGCAAATGCTGGCCAAGCGCGGCCTCATCGAGGACGATGCGATCCAGAATGAGGCGGTTCGCAAGGCGGACAAGGAAAAGCGGCGGAACATGCACCATAACACCTTGCTGCTGCTTCGGAGCTACCGGGATATCCGATGGATGCTGCAATGCTTTCCGGACACCATTGCAGAGGAGCTGGACGCCCCGCTGCATGACCTTGATACGCTCCTGGACCTGGTAAACGCAGAGATCGACCTGGACAACTACCGGCTGGAGAACCGGATTCAGAGTATGCGGCTCTCCCGGAGCATGATGGACAGGCTGAACGAGGCAGTCTCGATCCTGCGGGACAAGCCCCAGAATGGCGATATGCTCTACAACATCATCTATCTAACCTATATCGCTCCCGAGCGCCTTACGGTCGTGGAGATCTGCTCGAAGCTGCATATTTCGGACAGGCAGTACTACCGGCTCCGGCAACAGGCGGTAAACATAATTTCCATAAGGCTCTGGTCTGCGCCGGCAGCGGAATTAGATAGCTGGCTCGAGGTGATGAGCCTGTTGGAAGTGCTGTAAAGCAAGGGGAGGGCGGACGCAAAGGGAAGCTGGATTGCATCCGCCCTTATACCATGGTAACATACTGCTCCTACTGCGCAGCTACCAGACTACCTGCTGGAGAATGCTAGGGCTTTCATGCCTGTGATTTCTCAGCAAGATAATACGCAAGTAAATACGCAAGATGTTGTAAAGCAATATGGACTTGGGTATAATGAACATAGAGCGTGCATTCGTTCGATTCTATCCCGAGGGGTAGCTGAATTGAATGTGGCAGGAAGCCCTAAAGGATCTTGCATGAAAGGAGAAAAAGCATGGCAGGATATCAGCCGCCGTTTACAATAACCAATCGCATGGTTGGACTGGTGTCGGAAATAGCGGAGAAAATCGGCAGACTTGACCGCAATAAAAGCCTGGATATGAAGCCGCACCTGCGGCGCAACAACCGAATTCGTTCCATCCACTCGTCCCTTGCCATTGAAGCAAACTCCTTACCTATCGATGCTGTTCGGGGCGTGATTGACGGAAGAACCGTCCTTGGCCCAGAAAAGGAGATACAAGAGGTCAAGAACGCCTATAAGGCTTACGATGCGCTGGGTAGATTCGATCCATTTTCAATCGATGAATTAAAGCGCCTCCATGGAATCATGACATATCTCACTGTGAATGAGAGCGGCCAATTCCGCCGTGGAGAGGAAGGCGTTTTTGCAGGAGACCAGTGCATCTTTATGGCGCCGCCCGCAATACGCGTTCCCGCTCTTATGGAAGACCTTTTTTCATGGATGAAGCAGGCAAGCAAAGAGGTACATCCCCTCATCCTTTCCTCGGTTTTTCATTATGAGTTTGTGTTCATCCATCCCTTCGCGGATGGAAATGGGCGTATGGCCCGTCTTTGGCAAACAAGCCTGCTCTGCTTGTGGAATCCAGTATTCCAGTACTTGCCGATAGAAAGCCGTATCCATGCGTTTCAGTCCGAATACTATGAAGCGATCGCTCGATGCCATAACGAAGGGAACTCGAATGGCTTCATTATATTCATGCTTGAAAAGATCAGCGAGACATTGGACCTTTATTTACAACAGGCCGGCGCGGTTGATGGACAGATAAGCGCGTATGTAAGAAGGCTTCTTGATGCGATGGAATATGATGTTCCCTATACAGCAAAAGAAATAATGGCGCTTTTGCACCTCAAGTCAAAGGAAACCCTTAGGAAGCATTATATCCATCCCGCCCTTGAAATGGGCTTGATTGTAATGTGCGATCCCGATAAGCCTACGAGCCGCAATCAAGCCTATGTAAAGAAATAAATCATGAGATTATATCGAATTCGGGATAAAAAACGGCAAGCACAGCAAATAAGCACCCATTTGCCCTTTTTTCGTATTAGGAAAATTTCAAATCCTTTCCTCCCTCTTAATCAATATCTCGCCTAAAAGGCGCCTTTTGCTGCCTTTTGCCGTTCACTACATACAACAGCAGACTTCCATTTTGCCAAATGGTTTAGAGGGATTTCTGAAATAAGTCTCTGCGATATGCGGTCTGTTATTATCATTTGTTTGACCGTATTAATATATTTTGGCAGGCTTTAAGCAGAAAGGACGGTGCAACTATGGAATATATATCTTGCGCACAGGCAGCGGCAAAATGGAGCATTTCCGAAAGGCGGGTACAGAAACTTTGCGAGACGGGCCGCATATCTGGCGTGGTGAAGTTCAGCCGCGTTTGGCTGATACCAAAAGACGCGGAAAAACCCGTTGATGGGAGAAGGAAAATACGCTATGAGATTTCCACGACATTACGTATAGACGAAACAGCCAAAGAACGTGAATCGTGAATGCCCTTTACATTGTATAGAATAAGCTTGACTATTTTGAACTCGGATTGAGGTTGCCGGGCTACAATAAGATTGCAACGGCAGAGCAGCAATCCGCAGAAGAAAGGAGCCGCTATGAAAATACTGATTGCTGAGGACGATACCTCACTGCGCAGGGTGCTGGTTTCGATCCTACAAAAAAACAACTATTCTGTGGATGCTGTGGATAACGGCAGCGACGCTTTGGATTATCTATGTAGCGATCTTTATGACGCGGCGGTTTTAGACATTATGATGCCGGGCATGGATGGCGTTTCCGTTCTTGCCCGTATTCGAGCGGAAGGTCATACGACACCGATCCTGCTTCTGACAGCAAAATCGGAAATTGATGACAAGATCACCGGCTTGGATGCAGGGGCAAACGACTATCTCACAAAGCCCTTTGATATGCGGGAGATGCTGGCAAGGCTGCGGGTGCTGACAAGGAAAACCAACGTTCAACAGAGCAGCATCCTTGTCTGTGGGAATACCTCGCTAAATACCGGTTCTTTTTCTCTCTCCGCCCCAGGCGGCAGTTACAAGCTGGCAAGCAAGGAATACCAGACCATGCTGCTTTTGATGCGAAGCCCGGAAACGGTGATCTCTTCATCTAAATTCCTCGAAAATATTTGGGACCCTGACAGCAGGGCTGAAGAAAACACCGTTTGGACCTATATTTCTTATCTGCGCAGGAAATTGGAGGCCATCGGGGCGAATGTGCAAATACGCACGATACGGGGCGCAGGATATATTCTGGAGGTGCGCCGATGAAAATCAATATGAAGCGCCGCCTGCAAATTCAGTTTGTGTTTCTGTCGGTCGCCGCATTGGTGCTTTTGCAAGCAGTTATTGTGGGACTTAGCATTTCAAGAAGCTATCGGCAGATGACAACCAACGCCGATCGGATCATTCTCTTGGCCAATACGTCCCCGGATTCATCGGAGCTCGGTGACGCAAGATACTTCCGCGTATCATACGATATCGAGGATAAAACCTTTGAAACCGATCTTGCGCATACTTCTCTCGTGACACAAGCTATCGCTATGGAGTATGCAAGAGACGTCATCGATATGCAATCAGACAGTGGATATGTGCAGCATTACCGCTACCTTGTCCACCGTGGGAAGGACGGTATTCACATCACATTCCTTTCCCGTTATGAGGCAATCGAGGCTTTCCGGAATAATACCGAAACCTTGATTTTGGTTTCCCTTGGTGGGATTGCGGTGATGGCCGCGGTTCTTGCCATAGTGTCTGCGAAAGTGGTTTTCCCCCTTGTGAAAAACCATCAAAAGCAGAAGGAATTCATTACCTCTGCCAGTCATGAATTGAAAACACCGCTGACCGTGATTCATGCTGACGCTCAGCTTCTGGAATCCGAAATTGGGGAAAATGCGTGGCTGTCGGACATCCTCAAACAGACAACCAACATGACCGAAATGACCCACAAGCTGGTGTACTTGGCCCAAGCGGAGGAGCAGGACAATCATTTTGTCAAAATCGAATTTCCTATCTCCGATGTTGCGGAGGATGTGGCGGATCCCTATCGCGCAGTCGCCCAAAGTAAAGGGAAAAACTACGCATTGGAAATTCAAAAGGGCTTGTCCTATTGCGGAGATGAGAAAGCGATCCGTGAAATGATGACAGCTTTACTGGATAATGCTTTCAAATACAGCACAGAGGGCGGGAATATTGCTGTAAAGCTTTCCGCCGATGGGAAGGGCGTCCGGTTTACCGTGGAAAATACGGTATCGAAAATCCATCCAAAACAGTTGGAGAACTTTACGGCACGTTTTTACCGTACAGACACCTCCGATAAAATAAGGGGCTTTGGAATTGGTCTTTCCCTCGCCCAAGTGGTTGCCGAAGCGCATAAAGGAAAGCTGACGATTATCCTGCCCAAAGAAAACGTCATTCAGATTTCAGCGATTTTAAAATAATGGAGGTACATCTATCACAATGAAAAGACTGATCCATATGAGCGTAGGATTCCTGCTAGCGACGGTTCTGATATCTGCCATGAGCGCCTGCGGCACAGTTGATACGAACGCTGAAAGCAGTGAAGTCATATTGGAAGATACCGGCGCCGAAAGCAGCGAAGCCATACTGGAACAAAGCGCGGGCTCCTTTTCAACGGAATATGAAATCCTTCCCGTGGAATCCGAAGCGCCTTCCGCTGAAGCGGATATGTCCCTATTGTTTCAAGCGTGCAGCATATCCACCGATGAAATGGAAAACTTTGGCTATTGGCTCTATACGCCGGAAAACCCCGCTGAAAATATGCCGCTGATCGTTTACCTGCACGGCGCCAGCGGCAGGGGCGAAGATTTAAATTTAGTGGTAGCCGACGAGGATTTTCCAAAGTATTTGAAGACTGGGGAATTAGGGGATGTCCGGGCCTATGTCTTGATTCCCCAGCTTCCGGCTGAACTGCGAAGCTGGAGCGATATTGGCGACTCCCTGTATAGCTTGATTCAAAAAACGGTTTCCGACCTTTCCATTGATAAAGAGAATATTTCTCTATCCGGTTTCAGCATGGGCGGCACCGCGGTATGGGAGCTTGCGGCAGAATATCCCGACCTCTTTGCCAGAATCGCGCCCCTTGCCGGGAGTGCAAGGGGCGTCTTGGATCAAATTTCTGTGCTGCAGGAGATCTCTGTATGGACGTTTGTCGGGTCCGCAGACACAGTTATTGCGCCAAATTCATCGGAGCAAATGGTTGCAGAATTAAAAAAAGCCGGAGCCACAGCAGATATTACTGAGTTTGACAGCGCAGATCATGTTTCCGTGCCTTCCCTAACTTACCTGGATGAAAATATTCGCCTTGTCGATTGGCTGATCGGGAACGTTGAATAATTCAACTTTATATTTTAGGAGATAACGCTATGAAATTTGCACAGAAGTTGTTCCGCATTCTTTTGGCAGCGCTAATGCTCTCGATACCGTTATCTGCGGCCGCTACGGCAGCAAAAAGGCTGCGTCTATATGGATGAAATCGCCGCCCCATTGAAGAAAAGGCTGGCTACCAGTTATATGGTTATGCAGGAGGTAAACCATCAACTATTTACCGACAGCGTAGAGGAAGAAATCGTTCTCGGTGTCAGGGAGCCGTCCGAAGATCGCTTAAAGCAAGTGCTTCTTCAAATGGATATAGCCACGTTGAAAGAACGCCACCCCATGACCCTATCCGGGGGCCAGAAACAGCGTGTGGCGATTGGGGCGGCTGTATTTTGCGGTAAAACCATCCTTGTATTCGACGAACCCACCAGCGGGCTTGATTTTAGCCATATGATGCAGACAGTGGGGTTGTTGGAGCAACTGAAAAGCCCGGATATTTATATTTTTGTTATCACGCATGACTACGAATTTATCTTGTCTGCCTGTGATGAAGTAATAGAGATTGAGAATGGCACACTGAAAAATGACTATCTTTTAGATTGTGCCGGTTTACAAAAACTGAGAGCATTTTATTCAATAAATTCAAACTGTTAAGCCTGCCCCGCTAAACGGGGAAAGAAAAAAACCGTTGCAGGGCAGGTAGCTTCGTGCGCCCATAATGGATTTCCAGGGTACTGCGGCGGTTTTGAGTAACATCAAGGCCACCGTTTCTTATGCCCTCGACAAAGGAGTGACGCCTATACGCTGACACGGCGGCTTTAGGAGGGAGTCGCCATGAAGCACACTGACCGCCGACAAATTCAGACGATATTTGCACTA